>Ga0116231_10001532_pt1 | contig 47320 bp, 34 predicted proteins | sample S1TSphgellanicum_2_FD_89695 | JGI IMG/M metagenome (GOLD analysis project Ga0116231, IMG submission 89695) | Host-associated microbial communities from peat moss isolated from Minnesota, USA - S1T2_Fd - Sphagnum magellanicum MG | ecosystem: Host-associated > Plants > Peat moss > Unclassified...
TTCCAAATCTTACTTAGAATATTACCACTTGGAGGATATATTATAATGAAAAGATATATGAACTATAGTTGTAACTTTCATCAAGATCCCTTGCTTGCAAGGTCTAGATGTTTCAAATGTGAGCTAGTGATTATAAATATTTAGTTTTAAAACAATATCTAAGCACAATTCATGCCAAGGTTTCTTTATCATTTTTTTGGTCTATGTGTCACATTGTACACCATTCCTCACTAATCATACTTGCAATCTAAAGCCCAATAAGTTACTTAATATTTGTAACATGACATCACCGTAGCTCAAAACATTATGAATGTTCCAAAAACAACCAAATTTAACTACTAAATGATCATAAATGTATCTGTAAACATTTTAATGGATATTCTAGCCACTTGTTTTGAAAGGAAATGACGATTTTCTACAACATGAATGTTAATTCGTAATCATGTAGTACATATGTACTTACATGGCCATAAGGTGATTTGAAAATCTCTTGAAACTCAATCTTATTTGCAAAACCCTATTGTTTTAACCAACATATAGAGTATCAAAAGTCCCCCATTCTTGGATGCTCTCAAATTGATCTCACATTCCTTTCTTTGTTCTTTTATTTGTTTTGTTTTAAAAGCACATTGACTTATATAACCTAGAATTCAACCAACATTCATAGGGTTATCTTTCATCTAGTAAAAGCATTAGCCTTGGGGCCTTCAAAAATTTGTCACAATAACACCTAGGATGTTGGTTCAAATAGTTTAAACATTAACTACAATTTAATGAACCCAAATAAGATGAAGCCATTTTGAGTGTGAAAAATAAATATTTTGTGTTATTCCCACTCAATTAATAAATGATCAACGAAAGCCTTACACACAAGATTTAACAGAAAATGTGCAAAGGTGGGGAATACAAATAATGTTACATACACATAATTAAGTTTTGCACAATTGTGGTGTCACATTTCATGAAAAGAATCTCCACACAATTGGTGTTTTACAAACCATGAAAGATTATGTGCTTCAAACCTTGTTGATTTGACCACAATATGACTTGTTATACTTATACCACTCATCTTTTTATAAATGTTAATTTATATAAACTAACAATGTTTTATAAATATTAACTAATAGGTACCAATCATATTTTTGTAAGTGTTAATTAATATTGATCATTATTATACTTCTCATTAGAATTGATCAATGTTTGTACTAATCATTAATTGCATACTGGATCACATTATGTATTGATCATATCACTAAACCTATAGTTGTTAGGTAACAAATACTATTTGAATTAGTTATTGGTTGCTTACTAGTTATTTACCAAGGCTTGTTATCAAGTAACAAGTTGTAGTTTTTAGTAGGTTATGAACCTACATAAAGAGATTAATTTGAAGAGGACATCATCTTTTTTATAATCTTTTGCATGAGTTTCTTTTGTAATATTTTTCATACAATCTAGTTTATTTTATTCTTATTCATAGTTTTGTTTTGAATGTTTGACTTCTATCAAGTCCTCCATTACCTCTTGTTTTTTATTCCATGCATAATTTTTTAAAAACCTTTTTAAAGTCCTTGTCACCATAATATTCTAATGGAACATAAAAGCAATAATACAAAACAAAAGAATTCCCATCCCACATTGAAGATCCTTCCTTTTTGAGATCGTGTGCAACATTTAGACTTTATGAATCCTTTATGCCTATCATTTCAAAATACAAACCATTCAATACAAATTCCTTAACCTAATTCAAACACCCTAAATGCTAGGTAATCCAAAACTAAATATTTCCAACCTTTTTTACAACTTCAAAGTCATGGTAAAAATTGTCATAAGGAAATTTATTGAATTGTATGGGCTTAAACTTTTCATAAGCAAACTCTTCTTCACTAAAAACTTCTTTTGAATTTTTGTCAAACCATTTTGGAAGCATGATTAATAGGTTTTAAAATGTTTGTTAACATCCTCTATGTGTTTATCAAACTCCTCATACAATGAGCACATGCATTCTTAACATATGAGTAGATCCACCTAATTTTGGCAACACATTTCACTTATAAAACTACCAACTTACCCAAAAAAAAAGACAAAACACAATTTTTCAAAAACTAGCTATTGTATGACATGTTTGATTTTAAAAATAAACTAGCAGGGTTTATTTTGTGTGTGTTCATTGTCAAATTAGGCCATCAACTTGATATTTTCACCACTCTATGTATAATTGGTGACAATCTATTTGTTGAAAGCAACATAGAAGCAAAGAAAAAAGGTCACATGAAAGCAATGAAAGATGACATGGGAAATGTCTATGTACAAGTGTTTGTGTATAGATCCAATCTCAAGCACATATTAAATGAATATATTGACAATTGTATTGAATCTTGCATTGTTGTTCATGTGTTGATTAAACTGGTGATCCATGCCCCCGCATTTGTGCCTTTTGTTATCATGGATGCATGTTTTCCACACCTCTTCCTCTTTCATTTAGTTCCTTCTTTCCCTCTTCCTTCAAATCTATACATTGATGTTGTTGATGGTAATCCCACAAAGGACTTGTCCATGGCCCACTCACCATGACTTTCTCTATCCATGATTCACTTATCATGGGATATATGTTGTTGTGCATTCTATTGTCCACCACCACCATTTATTATGGCTTTAGTCATTTGTTACCAAATTCTTGCTTGCATAGTGGAAGGAATCCTAATGACTCATTCAATCCTTTGACAAAACCACATAAAAATGGTTCATTTGGCTACTTATATTTACAACTTTCCCAATTTCATGTACTAATGTCTATGCATTGCAATCCCTTTGAAGATTTTGAAACTATGTTAACTTTCACATGTTCATCCCAAGGATAGAAAGAAAGTTTGCACAACGAATTTTTCCCCCATACTTTATGAAAATAAATATTCATCAAATAAAGATAAACATATGACAAAAAGAACTCTTTTGAAATTTGAAAAACTACAAAATATGAAGGGGGAAGGAAAGAGGTGTGAATTGAAATAAAAAAGAAATGTGATGCGAAAGGGAAGAGAAATGTGATTTTCATTTTATCATATTAAAACTTTGCCATATTGATTATTTTACATACAACTCAACACCTACAAAGTTCAAATGATTACAAAACATTTGACACAACACTTTGGGTAGATTTCCCATTGCCATCCTCTCATTCTTGCCCTCTCCCCTTTCTTCTTCCTCCTCATTTCCACTATTATAACACCTTTAACTTCTCTTTCACACATTTACAAATCTTCTTCATCTCTCATCTCATGAACTCCATCTTTTCCAAACAACTTCTTAAGATCTATACAACCCCATTTCTCCAAAATTCAAAACTTAATAAACATTGAAAATTGCATCAATTATTAGAGCATGTCATCATCAACTTCCTTTTGAAACAACAAAACCACATCACAAACAACAATAATTTCAACTTTTGTTGTTGGCTCCTAAACAACAAAATGAGCATATGCACAAATGAATGGTTCACTTTTGTGACTTTTTTAGTTTCTACAGTACCCATCTTGTTTTATTGTCTCCTAGCAAAACATATAGTGTCAAATTTTCCAATTGGGACTTGGTTTTAAATTATCAACTTGATTATGAAAACATATGTATAATCATTTCTTGAAAATAATTCCTTCATTTTTACCTATGGACTTTTAAAACAAAAAAATAGGGACTGGTTTATTGACTAGATGTTTATAAAATTATGATGTTGACATTTAATTCCAATCCAAATGATTTGAAGTGACTAAGTATGTCAAATTTTATTATTTAAATAACTTATATTTGAAACCTTATCTTGAAAACTTTAACCATTTCATAATATTGGACTTTTATGTTCTCAAAATTGGCCCTTATTTTCATGAGTCCTTAATTGTTATATATAATTTTTTATTTGAATTTTATTCACCAAAGCTAAGGTTTTTGAGGTATCTAAGTGGGCTTCCATTAATACAAACTTTATTTATTTTTATACATGGACTTTAAGGTGCAAATGAGCTAATAGGAGCCATTGGTGTCCCCTTATATGATTTTTTGGGGGAACATTCTTGGAATATTCTTGGAAAAAAGTCTTCAAAAAAATCTCTTAAAATATATTTTTTTAAAATTGTACTATTTGGGTAAGGTTTTTGTTAAATTTTTTCCAAAAATATGTCATTTTCAAAGTTTTCCAAGTCCATTTACAAATCCTTTTACTGCTTTAAAACAATGGTTACAAGTCTTTTTACATTACTTTTGAAGGTCCAAATGTTAATGAAATAATTTCATATTTTGGACATTTATAGAATAAGATATTAAAATTCATAATGTGCAAAAAAAAATTAACTTATTTTCAAGTTAAAGTTTTTATAAAAAAGTTTGGTGTAAAAAACACATAATTGAATAGTGGTTATGACTACTTTTCGTTCCTATTAACATGACTGCACCCTTTATTACAATTTAACCAATGTTACCAGAATAAAATTTCAATTTAACGCTATAACATGGACTTTGTGTGGATTATTTTTTTGTCCAAAAATGAGCCATTCATTAGTGCATATACCCAAATTTGCATCATAAAAAATAAAAATAAAATAAAAGATGACAGTAAACTTCCAAACAACACAATTACATTTTTTAAATCTCATTTTTTGGCCAATTTTCAAACAAAAACCATGTCACAAAATAATTCCAAATTTTGTTGTTAGCTTCCAAACAACAAAACCCCTTTGTAGAAAAGAAAATTCCAAGTTTTGTTGTTGTTTTCTAAACAATAATGAAAAAAATTCGACTTTTGTTGACTTTTTAAATTTTGAACAATAAAAGGCAATGACAAAGTTCCATCTTTTGTTTTTTTCTAAGTGTTAGAAAAATAGGAAATCATAGACTACGAAATTTCCTACATTTTTTACTTGAAATTTTTGATAGGTTAAAATGGAAGTGAAGAAAGTGCACTAACTATTTTGAACTTCTTTGATACACCATCCCACTTACATGCATACCATAGTACTTGAATCATTTCAGCATAAATTAAATTATTTTTTGTTTTGCCAAATTTTTGAAAAATTATTTATGACATGTGCTAAAATTTTATAAAATTAAAAATTTGCAAAAATTTCAACTATCAAGTTTGAACCACCTACCTTATTTAAATCAAGAACCTTAATCTAAGATAGTTTAAACAAACTAAACTACCCCATACACTTAAAAAAGTGGTGTTTGTTATTTATTATAATCATTACCTATTGAAATTTTCAAAATTAAAAAACCAAATGTTGAAGCTAAGATTTATTTAATTAATTATTCAGCAATTTGTTGCCAAATTCAATCAAAGAGTAAGGTAGTGTAAATAAAAAATACATGACAATATATTTACCCCTACCCTTATCTTATGAACAAGAAAAATATCGGTCATTACATGTACCCATACTTGAATAAATAATTTTACAAAGCCTATATGATAAGCTTAAACCTTTAAATCTTGTTTGGAAATCGTTTGAAATATAGCTGCCCTTACGTAGCTAATACATTTTTGAAAAGATGTATTTGCCTTTACTTGGTTAATTTATTATATATATATATATAACCAACCAACATTGGTACCTACAATAAATTATGAACATTCAACATCACTATTGTACCTTAGACCAAGGTCTATGTTAATCTTCTAACAACAATTGTTTTATATGGAAAAATGATGTGTTTTTTTATTATGAGTTTAATGTGACAACCTTTAGCTCACATGACACATGCAATGCCATAGATTTTTAAGAAAAATACTTATCTTTATAAGTTTAATGACATCAAGGGTTTAGGTTCTTAAAAACATGTTTTACAAAGGTAAAATATTAATTTTAAACATTCTTATCTTAAATTAAGTTATGTCAAAATTAAATTATTTTGTATGTAGAACACCTAAAATTGTCATTGTACCCTTCCTATGACCACTTTTCATATGTGAAGGAATTGAATGTACTTTATGATGAGGAATTAACATCACATAAGACATTGTTAACACATGTGCTTTGAATTTCTAATGACATAATATAAAGGTTTTTTTTCATAAACTTTAGAATGTGCACAAGTGGCAACAATTTTGTCTTCATGTGTGCCTTAGTGTTTTTGGCACAGGAATAAATGGCTTCTAAATCACTTGTTGACTTAGTTTTTGGCATACATGACTTTTTCAAAAAAATTCCAAGTGGTGATTTAAAAAAAAGAAAACAAGTCCAATTAGCAACCATAGAAAAAACCAATGGGGTGAAAGCATTTGCATATTGCAGTGTCTTTAAAATCATGTACAAGCGTAAAGATTTTTTGCACCTTCACAAGTTCAAAAAACTAAGCAATAAATTAGAACACAAATTAATTTAAAAGGGATTCAATTTCCACACATTGAATAACTATAATTGCTAAAAAAATGTTTATTTTTATAGTGATTTTTTGCATTGTGGCAACAAAAAAGGCTTGGAAAACTTGGAAGTTTCTAAAATTTTAATGCAACTTTGACCAGATTTGATGGTTTTTAAGAATGTGTCACCACTTGAACCTACCTCATAGAATTGAAAAAAAATCCTTGTTGTTAAAAGAAATATATATATACATCAAAATGATTAAATATAATTGATGGGGGGATTTTTTTGTCTAAATCATTGGAGTTATGTTATCTTGCATAACTCACTAAATAAAAAATCCTCAATGAACAACACTTATTTTCTACCCAAAATTCAATTACATTTTATGAACCATAAATGCAAGTTTCCATGTCATTTTATAACATGAAATGTATTTTTTTGAACTTTTGAAAGCCCCCAAAAAACATCAATTTTCTAAAGCCCATTTTGGCATGAGAATCAAACTTTTTTTGAATTTTCATTCATGAACAATGGATATAAACACAAGCAAATTGGTCGCCCCATGTCAAGTTTTTAAAAATTGGACATGGTTTAAATTAGTGTTGAACAATTTTCACATTTTTTAAAGAATTGTTAGTTCTGATTTTTTTAAGAGTTAAAAGAAAAATGATATAGTTTTTTTTTCAAAATATGATACCCTAGTTGATTTTCATGTTATCATTTAAAATAGAATTACTAAATTTCAAGCAAGTTAGTTTTCAAGTTTGAACCCAATGTCCCTTTAATGTAATTTTAGATTTTAAGAATAAAGTCGCAACTACCCTAGCCTTGGGTTAGGTTCGATGCAACTAAAACGAATAATTAATTATTTTCAAAAACTGCATTTGCTTTTTAAAATAATTATTAAAAATTTTGTTAATGAAAATGAATTTTTTTAATGAAATTTGTTTGAGCATTCAATTGCCTTCCAACAACACTAATGTTTTAGTGTTCACACTTACATTCCCTTGCCCACTTCCGCCTACTTTTAATGCTCCTAGAGAAAAGTATCATTAGTTAGAGGCATTATGACTAAATCTATGTGGGGATACTCATCACTATTATGACACTTTTTTAATGATTCATGAGGAGAATGACTTCTTTTACTAGCTTTTACAAAAAATAAAATAAAAATCACTTTCAAGGTGCATTTATCATTTTTTTGTCATTTTCAATGTGCTTTTATCACATTTTTCAACACTTCAACGTTTTATTTTCAAAAAAAATCTTCCAAGGTTTTTAATAATTATTTAATGTTGAACTTGACCTGTGGCTACATAATCATGTGAAATGAATCATATGATTATTTTTATTTTATCTTCATTTATCTTAATGGTTTTAAAGTTAAAACATTGACATGTGTAAATTTTAAATCTAAAAGTTCAACTCCATGATGCACATGTGGTTTATTTTTTAAAGATTTCCAAAATGTCTTGGGTCCAAACTCAAACTTTTATATGATAATGTGTAAGTGCTTTTATACTTATGTGGGTTTTTATAAACCTATACAAGTATGAAAACCAAATCTAGGGTTCACTTGATAACCTTCATAGGTATCATGTTTAGGCCTTTGTGATGTTCAACCAATTTTCAAATTGTTGGTTCTCACCCAAAGCAAAAACCTCCAATTTTTGATTTGAAAACTACCCCCAAAATCAAGTGGGTTAATGATACCCACCCAACACGAGTTTACACATCTAATAATGTCACATCTTTGTCATAATCAAAATACATCATAAAAAAAACTTTTATAGAATCCTACCATGCCATTTTTGGTCCACTTTAGGTTGCAAATACCTTGAATGCAACTACATTATTCATAGCAAAGGAGTAATCTAGCTACAATGAAAAACATTTAAGTAACATTGAAATGACATAACCAAGGAACACTAATAATACTTTGAAAGGGAGTTAAAACCTAGTTTAATATCAAACTTTGCCCAATGCAATTCAAAATGCCACCCACCACACCCAAATGTAAAAAAAAGCTCATGATGAACTAAACATAATCATGGAAACAAAAAGATTAGGCCACAAAAATCTAGTGAACACAAGGCCTTAAGTGGTAGTCCACATTTTATGATATTCCCAACTTGTAATGGCCTATTGATAAGGGCAATTATTTTTGAGTGAAAAACTCTTGAATACATGATGCAAACAATTGTGTCCAAATGCTAGCCCAATTGATTGCACAATTTATCTTTGGTGAAACCAAAAGTGGAGAGAGTGCATTCATTTCCACATATTTATTCACTAAAACAATGGCCATCTCATCTAATTTCACACTCATTTAGGGTCAAACCATGTTAATAGGAGCCACCTTGGGCATAATTAGTCATTTTTTTACATTTTAAAAATATATAAATTAAAATAATGTTGAACTTTTTAATAATTTTTACATGTCCACCTTTATATTATATCAATCTAACATCAATGTCAATGTGAAAATAATCTAATAAATATAAAATACCTTTTGGCACATTTTAAAATTGTAACTAATGTTTTTTGTGCTTAGAAAACACAATGAAACAATGTAAAAAATTATTTATGCATTGTCTAATCACTATGAAATAATATTTAAAAACTTTGTCGCAACATGATTCAAGAGGCATTGACAACTCCTATTAACATGGTTTGACCTTTTAATTGTTGAGTCAACAAACCACTATTGTTAGTTGTCACCCACAATTTTGTCACTAGATTGGTATCATAATACTCAACCATGGCCTTAAATGCTTATGCCTTCATAATAAACTTCAAAATGGATTGCTACAAGTTCAACATATTAATATTCAAAGATTTTACAACCTGATCTAATGAGAGTTTCACCCTTTTCAATATGTGATAATGTTTTTTGATGACATTAAGATGTAAAGAAAAAAAAAATTAGCATTATGTTGCATCCAAATTTATGGATACACAATGTTGAACACATTCATCAACTCATATTCCACAAAACACCTAGGTATCTAATTATGTGAAAAACATGTCAACAACAACAACAACATTGGACCTTCACCTATGCAATGGATGTTGAAAAAACATCCTTGCAAATTGGTTAATTAATTAGCCCCAACATGTTTGAAAATGTGAGTCTAATATGAATGACCAACCATGTGAAATGCAAAGGTTTTCATTCTAGTGTTGAGGTTGGTAACCCAATCTTGGGTGATAGTTGCAAAATTATTGTCCACAACATAGCAAAACACTTCAAAATGTTCATGTTGGTAATTGGTCATAGGGTTTAGAATACATCATGAAGAGATCCATTCAACAATTCTTTACAGCTGTCACAATATCAAAAATCAAGACATACCTTGAACAAATTTGATCAAGCCATTGACTACCTCCAATAATGGCAACAAACAAAACAAGGCCAACAATGTATCAATATCACAAAAAAGGTGAAAATCCAACCTTGTTTGGAAATTAAAGGGTTGTCTAATGACATTTTCAAAGTCAAAGTCTTGTATTCCACCATGGCACACTTCAAAGGCTCCAACATTGATATCTATCGAGTTTTGAAAAATTTCAAGATCTTTAAGTCCTATAATCTTAAAAAGCTTATTGAATTTGAAATGTTATTTAAAGGAGCTTGAGAAGTAAAAGTATAAGAATTGGAAATATCTTCCACCTTGGCCACCATTAAATTAGACAAAATTTGCACAATAAGATTTGTGTTATGGGGCATGCAATGCTACCTCATCATGTAAGGGAGATCAATGTTTCTCCTTCAATTGTGATGTCATTATAATGCATCCCTAGAAAAACAAACTCCATTTCCACCAAAACAAATGAACCTATCACCTAAGCTCTTCTTTAGTCAACCTTCCTTGTTGCATAAGGAATTGGGTAATGACAATGGTCCTATTGTTTACATTACCACCTTCAACAACATGTTAAAGAATGAGGAGGACATGCATTTTTTTCCATGCCTACATTACATTTACATGAATTGATATCCATTAGTTATCGATAGTAATCATTTCATTTGCACTTAAAAATACAAACCTACTTTTAGTTACAACATTTTGAGTTATTTTCAAAACTTGTTCACATATACAATTTACCATCACCCAATTTGCCCCATCAAACCAATGTTTCATAGGATCGTTAAGAACATTCAATTGCACAAACAACCTTTGTATTATTGTATTTCATCATCAGGCGGTCATGATTAAGCAAATGAAAAACCAAAGCAAATTGGATAAAAAAAAATTTGGGGGTCAATTTGAATTGTACCATGAATGACTCGGTGCAACATTGTTTTAGGACCTTTAGAAAAACACAACTTTTCATTGGCAACATGAATGTTGTTTTTAAAGAAATAATGTTATCCTTTTTTAAACCCTAGAATGGCTACAAAGCCTTTTGACAACCTAGATGCTTCCGTAGATAATCCAATTTAGGAATAAGAAGCATATTTATGTCCTCAATATGAATGCACTTGAACAATTATGCCATCAAAACTTAAGACAAAATTTGACAAAGGTAGCTTTACTACCCGTGTATATTGGAAATTCATATTCAATTCATAGGTATTGTTTTTGCTATCTTAACGTTCTCTTCTACCAAAACAAGGTCCAAGATTATGCAATTAGATTGCATAATAGAAGGAACAACCATAGGGACAACTACATTGAAAAAGAAAAATAGAAACAAAAATCATGGGGGAAAGTAATATTAAAAGAAGAAATATCATACTAGGGGATTTTGTCCCAAAATCAAAATAAAAATAATTTTTTTTAGGGGGTTGAAGTTTTGACGTGATCCTAGGAATCTAAAGACCAAGACTTGACATTGATTAATGGTCACAAAAATATGAACAAACAAAATGATAATAATCAAATAGCAAAGCCTCAAAGAAAATGGACATAATTTTTTAAAAAACCTTATTAGTGGTCACATAAAAACATATGATGTTTGGGGAAAAACTTAGGGCTTTGAAAAACATTGATTACTCTTCATCCACATTTGAAAATTTATTTTGACCTTGTAAGGTACTTAAGTTGTGCAAAGATCACAAAAGTGTTTGACCCTTGAACCCTTATAAGTTGTGATGGAATCTTAGAAGATAGAACTCAAGAGTTGGTGGTCACAAAAACACAAAAAGGAAACAAATGTGGAGGCTTGGTGGTCACAAACACAAATTACCACCACTAGGAGTTGTTGACAAGCACCTTGCAATGGAATTTCAATGCTCACAAGCTATAACCTCACAAAGAAAAAATTAGATGAAAAATGAAAACACAACCAAATTTTACCAAATGTACCTAAGTTTTAAGTTTCAAAACTTTCAACTTTTGAAGATGATGTGTGATGACATCTTCAATCAATGAAATTAGGATTGATTTATGTACAATTGTGGGAATCTAAGAGCGATCAATATGTGACTAATGAGTGATTTATGAACGATTGTCAAACCCACTCATGATCAATCCCACTACCTTGGACTATTGATCTAGGATCAAATCTTGTCAATTTTGGATCAAGAATCAAACATGTTGACAATCAATTAGTGAGTTGTGACCAAACTAAAATTAATTTCAACTCAAATCAATCAATCATTAGTAAGTCATGACTAGTCAATGATGTTAGAACTTAGGATGGTGGATTATAACTATCAATTAATCAATGAATCGATCAAGATTAGTGAGTCATGATCAAATAATCAATTATAGGAGATAGGATTTGATGTAATGTTAATCTTGGAAATTTATTCTAGAATCAAAACACAAGAAACTTGGGAAGTTGGACATGATTGTGATGATTGATTAGATTGTTAATGTAACACACAAGAACTTGATATTCTAAACACAAGAACTAGATCATAAAGCCCAAACAAAAAGAAGAAAAAAATGTAATGAGTTGGAAGCTTGAAGCATTGAATTTTGTAGGTTCAAGAACCAACTTCAAATGCAAGCCATGAAATAAACTAGTTGTAATTTGTAGCTCTTAACACAACTCAAACACAAAGACAAAATAAGCAATTTTGATTATGGAAATTTACCTTGCTATTTACTGTATGGAATTGATGGCTCCATGTGTCAAAATTTCAATGCATGCAGTTCAATATCATCATTGCAAAGTTCAAGGCTCCAAGCTCATTACTTTAGAATCAACATTGCATGGTGCCAATACTATGAAACTCCAACTCAATTTGTTGATTGATTTGCAAAATATTGATTCCTAATGAACATTGAACAACATAATGCCTTAAGCACACCATGATAATGTTGGTGAACCTTACAAAAATGAATGCAATGGAGGTGATGACAAGAGATTACAAATTATGAATATAGGAGGTGAACTTTTTTAGGAGCGTCAAGGCATGGGTGCAGATGGAGGAAATAGGAGGGCATCGACTACAAAACCTTAAGCTTTTGAGTGTAAACATTTACTTCGTCATCCAAAGCCATCTACCATTGAGTTGGCACAAGGAAATCTATGATGAAACATTAGTGGTGCCCAATCATTCATCAATGGCTCAAAAAGATTTGGCAAATGACCTAAGTTTTTGTAAAAAAAATCTTTGCTTATAATTTATAGCCCCAACTTTTTATGAGCCTTTTGGTGAAATTTCACCAAAAAAAACAGACACGTATTAAAATAGTGACAATGAATGATTTGAATTTAGGAATGCTAGGGCACAATTCACAAAATAAGCTACAGTCAAAATTAGGTTAGTCTACCAAAAAAAACTTTCAAGAAATCATAACTAATTCTACAAAGTCCAAAAATTGCAATTCCATTTGCAACAACTCTCAAATCCTCTCATCTTTTGCCAAAAAAAAGAAGAAAAAAGTAAGATGAAGTCACAAGGTGTTTCTTCCAAAGAGCTTATTTCAAGAATTTTAAGTGCTTGTAGCTTAACTTACATGAAAGTATCTTAATACTCTGGGGGCTTTGGAATATTTTATGCTTGAAATGGAATCTTCAAAATTAGTTAATTATTAGGGTAGACATGTGCCAAAGTCACCGAGGTACTACAACATGTATTTCTTTTACTCACTTTTCAATTCTTTTTTGTTCTTAATTAAACAAGGGTCCACTAAATAAATTTAGGGCATGTAAAAAACCAAAACCAAAAAGTCTTCTTCTCATTGGAACCCTAAAAATGTAAACAAGTAATAAAGTTTTGGTATATACCCACACCACAAACATGTGTAAAATACTAAAAACACTTACAAATCTTTTATGAATCAAAGCTTTCCAAGAAGACATTGTCATGAAAGAGGAGGGTATAAAATGTACAATTGATTTCCTAATGTTTGTAGAAGATGATGATATTTTGGTGACCCAAAAAGGTGGACTTGGGAAGGAAGTCAAGTTCACTCTTGCATCACATGTCTCTCTATGAACATTCAAGTCAAAATTGGAAGGAAGCTATAAAGGTAGTTTATAAGGGCCAATTTTGACCTTAAAAACATTTGATAGTTAGATTCAAACAAGTGAAGAAGTTGGGCCCCCATTTTGGGGATATGATGATGGATGCCATCCAAAAATTAAAGAAAGGGTTGCAAATTATTAATAATAATTGATGGCAAATGGATGGATCTTGGTTGATTTTAGTCAAATGGATGGATGGGATTCAATGAAACAATGAGGTTGGTGAAAATAGAATGAGAATTTGAACAAGAACAAAATTTACTTAATTTTAAACCTTTTTTTGATAATAGTTTCTAGAAACTATTATTTTAATAAAAATTATAAATCATCATTAAAAATTTGGATTAAGCTCCCTTACTAGTCTTATGAGACAAATTCACAATTATTGAAAATATTGAAGTTTATTTCCCCAATTAATTATTCCCCCAAAAAAGCTCAAAAATGCAAGTGTAGGCTTGGAAACATTCCAATTATTACACACACACACACACACACATAAAGCATTCCAAAATAATAATTAATACCCGTGGCCTCCGGTTCCAAAATTTGGACCCTTTGGTTCCGGTTCTATCACATTTTTTTCAAATTCAAGAGAACCTCCGGACTCGATTTTTGAACTGGGTCCGGTTCCATGTATATATACACTACACATTGCTAAAGATTATTATGTGAGTACAAAAATTTTACAAAAAATTAAAATAGGGGTCTATGTAAATAGAGAGCTAAATTAATAATTAATTAATTATAAAGTTCCATCTACTTAATTAAAATTTGAAAAAATTCAAAAAAAATTACATATTCATATATCCTTTCAAAAATATTTTTTCATGGTTCCGGTTCTGATTCCGGATCTAGCAAAAACATTTTTTCCATGGTCCGATTCTTGTGCCGGTTCCAATGAGTTGATGTAAACTCAAGTCCGGGTTACAAATAACCTGGCCCTGAACCGTCGGTTTTTACCCTTCAAACTGGATGGCCTCGCAACACTTGTCTTTATGAGTTCGTAAGGTTCCTCACCGGTTCTTTACATGCCTTAAGAGGGAATTTGCAATAGAGTGTTGTTTTTTTAATCCTGATATTATTTTTTTCTCAAAATTTTGGCAATTTTTAACCAAAAAAAAAGAGGGAATATGCAATAGAGTGTTATTTTTTTAATTTTTTGAGGTCAAAATAAATTTTGGAAAAATTTGCACAAATGAAGAACATGGGTGAGTTCCGAACCCATTTCTTTTTAGGGATGATTAGAAATTGAAGTGATGTGGTTTGGGTTGCATTTTGCAAATGAGGGTGTAATATATGAGAGGGTTGATCTCTTTTTCCCCATCTGATTAATTATCAACTGCACTAAAAATTACAAGCCAGAACAACAATGATTTTATTTGGAAAAATTCCATGTCAAAAATAATAATTCAAAATTCCTAAAAAAGATTCTCAATTTTCTTCACCAAAAATTTTGTTCCTTCAAAAAATTATTTTTAAATAAATAAATAAAAATTCAACATTTTTGAAAGTAAAATATATTGAGTGTTGAAGCTGCCAAGGTACTAGGGTAATTTCTCTTGCACATAAAGAGCTTGTGAGGAAGACAACACCCCAAATTCATTTTGCACATAAGAACTTGGTTGCATACAACACCCCAAACTCATTTGGACATAAGAAATTGGTTGCGTACAACACCCCAAACTCATTTGGACATAAGAACTTGGTTGCCTACAACACCCCAAACTCATTTGGACATAAGAACTTGGTTGCATACAACACCCAAAACTCATTTGGACATAAGAAATTGGTTGTGTACAACACCCCAAACTCATTTGGACATAAGAACTTGGTTGCAACAACACCTCAAACTCATTTGGACATAAGAACTTGGTTGCATACAACACCCCAAACTCATTTGGACATAAGAACTTGGTTTGCATACAACACCTCAAACTCATTTGGACATAAGAACTTGGTTGCATACAACACCCCAAACTCATTTGGACATAAGAACTTGGTTGCAAACAACACCCAAAACATACAATGTCATGTGCAAAACCTCATTTTGAACTTGTGAGTACATACATAACAACCAAAACTCATTTTGACATAACAACTTGTGAGCATACAATACATACATACATACATACAGCAGCCAAAACTCAAATTGGGCATGAGAATTTTTGTGAGCATTTGAAACAAACTCCTCACTGGGGGTACTACTACTACTAGTACTTTAAGCGTGGAGTTTTTTGATTCATTTATGCACCAAATTTCTCATCGGTCATCACTATAATCTTTTTTGTTGTATATCAAGTAACATGCGGTTAACGAAATCATGATCGCTGTGACTACTGTCATTGAGATTGGGATTGAACATGTAAAATCCGTATATCCTTTTGATGAAGTACTCTTACTACTCCTGCACTAACCCACATCCAAAATCCAACTTAATTATTAGCATTCTCATTAGCATATATCTTATTGATATCATTTTAGGAATTTGTCATTGAAAAAATGGGTACGAAAAAATCTCCTCTTCTTTTTGTGGAGAAAAGTTGTAACATGTAGTTGAGGAGGTCAAAAAAAATTATCCAAAAAAACATGAGTGTGATGAACAGAACAAAATCATGAACCTCACACAAATAATCAAATCTTTCTCAAAACCTATTTGTTGGCCTTGGCTACCAAGGCAAGGATAGATCTTGTGTTTAGAATCATTATAGAGTATAATAGCTTAAGGGATTTTGGCCCCTATGTAATAGATCTATTTTTGTATGAGGATTTTTGAAAGATGATGATATTTTGGCTTGTGTTGAGACTTGAGATTAGTTATAGAGTTATAATATCTTGAAGGATTTTTGGTTTCTTTTAGAGGATTTTTTTTGAAGTTTGAATTTTTGCATGATGAAATATTTGAATGTTTCCATAATTCTTCGTTTGCCTTAAGATCCATTTCAATGTAAATGGCAAGGCCACATTGTGACACACTCCTTGTTCATGAGGCTCTTGATCTTACCCGGCATCCATGTTATCTGAAAGAAATTTCATATGAGTGAGTGAGTTGTGTGCAAACTCTTTGTAACCAAGCTGTGAAAGTTTTACACTGTATGTGTTTTTTTGGTTATTTGAGAGGTAGATCAAATCTAGGTCAAAGTGAAGGGTGAAGACAAATGGGCTATTAAAAATCAGAAATCAAAGTTCATGGTGAAAGGTTATGAAGGAGAGAATCTAAAGGGTGTGTGTCCCTAATGTAGCTTTATTTTTTCTGTAAAATTTCAGAATAAAAAATGCAAAAAAAAAAGAGGAAAAAAAAAAGAAAAAAGTGATCATGGTGTTTTAGTTGCCAGATCTTGAAGGGAAAAAAAAAGAAAAAAAAAGGAATTTCAGTATCCCAAATTGGAGGTACTGGGTCCCAGTTTTGCCAAAAATAAGGTGGAAAAGGAGAAGTCGGGATGAAAACAGTGGTGCATAGGGAAAAACCGGGGATCAAAGTAGACCCAATTTTTGTCCTCATGGCAGTTTCACCTCCAGTTCTGGATTTTGCCTTACTTGCGCCTTGACTGTTGCTGCTCATTTTTCTTCATTAAAACAAAGCCTTCTCAAAATAAGATCTTGCAAATCTTCTAAAGTGATACCTAGTTTCATGATCATGGTAGGTACTCAATTTTGCTCACTTTACAAATACTCTCAAAATGGGTACAAAACAGGGTTTGGTGGATCAAACCAGCGTCCAAAGACAGAGTGACTTTACAAATAACTCTAATGTATTCTAAAGACAATTGGCCCAATCATTCACTAGTCTATAGGACCCCTTTGCATGATGATGCAATGCTGCAAAACTTTATTTATAAAGACACCGTAGATGTGGAGAATGTACAAAAGAATTAGAAAAAGGAAAAGGGAGAATTTACATGACATCAAGTTAGCCCAAACTAGATGTCAAAATCTCTCCATGTTAAAAATTGATCACCTATAGGTTGGTCATATTTTTTCATGTTAAAAATTGACCGCTTGCAATAGGTTGGTTGTGGTGATGGGAGGTGTGTGCTAAAAGGGTGGAAGTCAAAAAATAGCTAGGCTTACAACTATTGCCCAACTTAAGATGGAATATGCTTACATCCTTTAAAATGTGTGAGATTTTTTGACCCAAAAAAAAAAAAACCAAAATAGAAAGATGAAGGCATTTTGGCTCTTTCAAGCTCCAAATGACATTGGCACAATAGTGTAAAAACACATTAGCTTGTTTATGTAGACATTCAAATATATCAATTGTTAATGGGAGGAATTGATTAGTAGAATGTTGGTCATAATAGCTTCTTTCTTTAGATCAAACTGCATTGGAGGCAATGAATCTTTGAGTTGAGCAAAATCAAAAAAATAAATCCACTCATGTTGGGTTAGCAATGACAACGTCAATGGGTGATTGTTATCTTTGGTGAGTGTAGTGTCGACTCATTAACGAAAAGAATTGAACATGATTGAAGGAAATGTATGTAGTTATTCTCATCCCACATGAAAGCCAATGTTTCGTGCGATGGCAACAAAATGTTTCTTAAACAAGGGGTGTGTCATATTGTGGCTTTGCCATTTACTTTTAAAAAAATCTTAAAGCAAAAAAATATTTATGCAAACTCAAATATTTCACCATTCAAAAATATAATCTTCAAAAAATCCTCTAAAAGAAACCAAAATCCTGCAAGATATTAAAACTTATGATTAATTTCAAGTTTCAACACAAGCCAAAATATCATCTTTCAAAAATCTTCATATAAAGATAGACCTATTACCTAGGGGCCAAAATCCCTTAAGTTATTATATTCTATAATGAATCTAAACACAATATCCTTGCCTTGGTAAACAAGGTCAACAAAGTATCATCTAAATACACACATAATCAAAAAGTTAACAAATTCCTATAAATTGAGTTCATAACCAATGTTATACATGGCCTCTAATCACATGCCATAAAAATATCAACATATAACAGCATTGACCTAGTAACCCAACTAATATGTATTTGTACGACCATGCAAATGGGCATGAGTAAAATTCACCATTATGCCATGCCGGTTGTTACCAATGTTGGGTAGGTATCAACTCTTGAACATACCAACCAAGGTCCAAGGTTGCTTTTTGATTAGTGTGTGTGGTAGGTACACCCTACACACCTCGTGTTGAGTCTCATGTAACATTGATATTAGATTGGTATTACTTCAAGTCCTTACCAAGCAAATACTTGTATGAGGCTAAAATTACCTCATGTCCCTATTAGACACCTATTGGTACAAGGTTGGTATTGCCCTCATGTCATACCAATCTTGTCGGTTCTTTGCTATAAAGACCAACATTAGTGTGTACACTAAAGTTCCAGCATGGTACTAGCCCAAAACTAGTTGTTACATCCAATAACCAATAGAAAGGTGTTCAAGACTCACTAAATTGGTTCCAAAAAGAAATGTGGATACCTAGTTGGATACCTACGTGGTTACCATGTTGCCCACCCTTTTAGTGGAGTAACAAGTAAACCATAGCCACTCTAAACATAAGACATTTGCATTTCATTCTTCATCTCCATATAATAGGTAGGACATTTTTTTCAAAATTTATGGATTATGCATATAGTCATGTCATAGTAGTGGCAAGATTATGTGCAAAAATCCACCGCCTCCAACCAATTATTTAACTGAACTAATTGTCTATGTGAGTTATGGCAATGGACCAATGGCACATTAAGGTGCTCCACACACAAGAATTATGAATTATAACTCACATGCAATTATCCATCGGCATGTTTCCATGCCTCCTAACAACTAGGTATGTTGAAATGTTTATGTTTACAACCAACAATTAAGGGTTCTTTAAAAGTGCAACATACCCTAAAATAACTTGTGTGATTAGTTATCATCCAATAATTAACACCATGAGCTCCCTTCGCTTTCTTGGACTTGCTTCCTTTCTTGAAACATATATAAACCTAGAAAACACATGAGAAAGTTCATCTTCAAAAACAAAATTGATAATGCATCAAAATGCCTACACATAGGATACCCAGTCATAATTTGCAAGAATAGGTTTTCTCAAAGGCCCTAGCATCTTTCGATAAATTATGTCTCTTGTTTAATAAATTGTTTTATCCCAAGGAAATGGTTCCCATAAGAATAATGTTGACAAACTTGCTTAAACAAACATGCCATTGTGTTGACCCTCTCCCATGTCGTTTCAACAAAGCTGAAGAAACATTGGTTGCACTTTGTAAACCTAAGTTCACCTCCCACATCTCAAGTGATAGCTTGTTGCATAACATTTTTGCCATCCTTGCCAAAGACATTATGAGAGTGAGGGTTATGATGATTGCAAGCGCACACACCACTAGTAGTTGGCTTGGGTCAAATGTAAGATGTTTGTAAGTGGTAGCCTTGGTAGCCTTCCTAGATTATTCATATTACTTAGAGTATGCCCAATGACAATGCTCATTTGAACCTCTATCAATATTTAACACATCCATTATATAGTGTTAATTTTCCCCCATCCCACCCATAAACTTGGAAAAATGGATTGTAAAAAGTGATTGATCATTTAAGGTTCACCACTTGGGCCAATCATTAGAGTTGGTAAATAAAAAATACTCATTTCTTGCTAGTAGCACTTGTGGAGAGCCATGCTAACATGTGCCATTTTACTAACTTCAAGTAGTTTCAAAATGTTTAATTGCAAAATTTCATCCAAAAAATATTGTACATGACAATTTACTATTGCCATTGGGTATGCTTTTAGTGGTGGTATCATGAATTCCATAGTACATTGGGCATGCTTTTAGTGGTGGCATCATGAATTCTATTGTTGCCATGTGAAATCAAATTGTGAATGACAAGAAAAGCAAAGGAATTGTAAGAATGACACCTACAAATAATGAAACACATTTCTTGGTATCACATAATGATCAACTTGCAAATAAAAGTTTTAACCCTAAGTGAAATGCTTTTAAGACTTCTATCCTCCAATATATTGGGTCCTATAGCATGAACGAAATACATGTCATGCTTTGGTTGGAGACCATATTTATTTGGACTTTCAAAGTGCATGTTATGTTCATGTGGGTGTTACAAACATAACCTAAATCCAACACCCAAATTGCATCAATTTTACTTCTTGAACAATCATTACAAAAGCTTTTTCTAAGTATCAAATTCTAGTGCATCCATTTCCCACAACCCATGAGACTAGTATTTTTAGTTTTCTTTTCTTACTTCTAATTAAAATTGTGTAGACCAATGGCATTGAAAGGTATGTGCTTTCATAATATGTAGTGAACATGGAAGGACTTGACAACTATTAACTACCTTAAGGATGTTTACTTTCAATATATGTGGTGCAACTATTTGATGAAATGTTTTATAATCACCACAACAAAGACCAACATCACACACAACAAACCATTTATCAAGAATAGAAAACACTATTGAAGGGAGACTAAAGGTTGGTCATTAGCTAATTCAACATTTAAAAAAATTGCATATTTTAAATTCAACCTCAAACTCGAACTTACATATACCTTCAAAATAAAAACATAGAAACACAAAAAGATGATCAAATTTCATAAATGTGAAAAGTCTAATGACAACAAAGCAGATGCACCAAATCATGTTTTAAAGAACTTTTCTTGCACATTATTTGAGAATAATGACTAAGACTCACAATTTTAGAATTTCAAATGAATCATTAAGGATCTAAAAAAATACCTAGTACATAAAGATGCAAAGAAGTGGAAAATTGACACAAAAAGTAAATATGAAGTTATCAAAATGTTGTTTTATCTTTAGAAATAAACATTTTAAAGTTTTTCAATTTTCAATAAATTTAGTAGCATTGCACCTTTCATGTTATTTCCTTTGTTTACAAATCATGCATAACAACACACAATTTAGTTCATCATGAAGAATCATTTGAATTACAAGTTCAAAAGCTTTCAAATTGACAAACATTAGCCTCAAATCTATACTAAACATGACTCAAACAACATGGTTTGCATTGTGAATGTTTGGATATAAGTTATAATTAGTTATAAAGTCACACCTTCACAATTTGTTTCTATTTGTTGCAAACTTTTGTCTCTTGAAATTATTGTTATGGGATTGTTTTTTGAAAGAAACATAAAACACGAAGATGAAGATTGCAAATTGGAAATCAAAACCATTAAAAAAATTCAATTCAATTCAAGTTGCATGCAATGTTATTTGATATTTTCATTCAAATGGAACTTAATTTCCATATGATCAACTCATTTTTTTCATAGTTCATTGTCATTAATAGTACATAGTTACATAAAGCTTGTGTTATTTTTTATAATTAGGTCTAAAAGTAGCTTTTAGTTTATACCATAAAATTATATTTTAATGATATTTATTTATTTATTACATGTTTGTCAAAATGAATGTGTAATATCTACCTTAGGCCATGGCCCAAGGAAGAAAATTTCCATCCTTTTAATTTTTTTTTCATTCCATGTGCATAAAAAAGTTTTTAAAACTAATTTTAAATTGTTACTACTTTTTGTAGATGTGTTTTAAATCTTTAAAATTGTTGTGTATGTACTAAATACTTCTCATAGATGTGTTCAAGAAAACCCTATTTGTAATCATAAATCCAAACTAGTTTTAGGGTCTAAGGTAATGTAGACCTGTGTGAATATGTGGTCCTTACCTTTAGGCATGACCCAACAAAGTAATGCGGGTATCCATTCTTCCCCAATAAGTAAAACCTCAAAGTTTTGCAACTTGTTTTAAAGTTGTTTACTCTTGTTCAACTTGGCGATAGGCAAAAAATCTATTAACAAAGTTTAGTAACCAACTCTTTGAAGGCAATAATAAAAAATATATAAACAAAAAGGACAAGGAAAAAAATATTTAACACATTATTTTCATGCAAAAATACATTGCCAAGAAAACCTAAAGGATGTACTAGGTCTTGTGAGTAACCCATTCACCAAGTGAACCCAATGTTTAAATTACCCATCATGAGTAAATGTAACATAATTTCTAATGAATTTAATCACAAGTTACCCATAAGAGCTAGCCAATATGCTAATGTTTTTTATGAATGGCAAAATTGGAAGCTTAATCTTGAAATTTAAAAATGATCATGAAAAGAAAATCAAAATTGGATCCAAAGATTTTCAAAGAGGGAAAATTTACAATCAATAAATTTATTTTAGTCATTGATTTTTTTGGACATATTTGAAATTTATAATAATGTAAAAATTGGAAAGGTCTTTTGAAACCCCATTTTTTTCCTTGGCTTGTAGCACATTTTGAAATTGGATGTTAAAGGGACAAATTTGAAGTGTCTTTTATGATTAATTACCTATAGAAAATATTTATAATTTTTTTTTGAAAACTAAAAGAACATTTGCCAAAAATAATTATGAATTACCAAAAATACCTATTACAAATAGTTTAAAAACCGATGAATTTTTTATAAAAAAATAGCTATTGAAACTACTTCATTAAAAAAAAATTGCATGATTTTAGAGCTCAAATAAATTTCAATTGAAACATTAATATGATGTTGGAATTTTTTTTTCCAACAGCTACAAAATGAACACTTAAAATGATCAATTTGGAATTTGTTGGAAAAAGTTTCAAGTCATTCAAATTGCCTCTCCAATTGTTTATCAAAATTTACCTTTTTGATGCTTCTAAAAATCAAATCAACTCTACTAAAGGGACAAGTAATATAACATTGGATATATTTTTCCAAGGGGTATAAAATAAACTCTTTAAATGTTCAATTTGGACCATGTTTGAAAAAGTAATAAACTTTTTCAATAGTTTGGTCACAAATTATTAGTACGGTTGCCACCAATTAATAAGGATGATTCTATCACTTTTGTAGGGGTATTTCCTTAATGAGTTTTAGCAATCAACTATTTGTCATGAAAAGATGTTTGGATTTTTGTAGGGGGTACCAACTTGCCTTGAGGTCCAAATTGCACCTATCGGACAATGCACCTTTTTATAACTTTGCAATAGTAGACATCAACAACTTTGAAATTAATAGTTGAAACTTAAATTCTTAAATTCTTTTATTTTCTTATCTTCAAGTTCTAACATCTTATGATTGTTTAAAGTGTTTTGAATAGATCACCGCTTGTGGATTTTCAATTTTGTTTTAGAACTTTTGTATTTATTTCATTAGAATACCAAAATACCTTTTGCAATAAGAATTTCTTTCAAAAAAATTTCATTTTATTGCCAAATTATATTGCAATTAAAAAAAATCTATTTGATCATTCCCACTATGTGTGGTACATATCTCCACAATAAAAAATTGATTGAAATTCATGCAAGTTTGAATTTTTTTTGTTGTTAATGAAACTCATTTCAAAATTACCATTAATCCTTGCAACTATTTTTTAATTGTCTATGACATGATATCATTGTTGACCTCAACAAATTTCGAATGAAGCCTCAACAAATATAATCCCATCTAATGACCAAACCTTATATGTATTACCATCGTGGTAGCCCTTTGCAACTATCTTACAACTATATTGATAATCAATAGCAATCTCCCATGTGTAAGTCATTTGGGAAATGACACTCCTAGATTTAATTAATGGCCAATGAAATCCCACATGGATATGTAGGGGTTAATTAGATGTTGTAACATGCACAATTATAAATATTTTGAAAATTATTTTTTGAATAGGTAGGTTTAGCTAAACAAATAAGGAGGCAAGTAAGTAAATATGTTTGGATAGATAAGTAATCATGTAGGTTGAAATTGACACACCTTTAAGTTCTTCCCAAAACTTGGGACATGAATCAACATAAGGTGGCAATTGAGCAAAAAAGGTAGAAATAAAAACTTAGGGCACACTCCTTAATTCCACACATTACAAAAAAAAAAAGGCATGTGGGAACTCCAAGATGGGGACTAAGACAATGTGATAAGTTCATAAACACATGATAAACAAGTCATTTGCACAAGCCAAACGATATAGCTAGTTAGTGGAAACGAAACCAATTATGGGTCATGGACTTGTTTTGGACTCATTACATTCATACATCTATACTTCGAAGGAGGTCATCATCCTCTTCCTTATAGTATATTTTGTGTTTCTCCACAAAGCTACATCTAAATGACATTTTTTTTTAGGAGTCCCAAAACTGAAACATTTGTTGTCCCAACTTTTCAAAGGTTCATATATCTCTTGTTTCAAACTTGTTTTTAGCATGTTACACACCCTCATTGAACGTCATTTGACCTTTGTTTCTTGGGTTTTATGATCAAAAATCAAATTGTTGACTTTGATTTTTGATCTTTCTTTTAGCCATAACTCCTAACTTCAAAGGGAAAATGCACGTTCATTTTCAATATCCACACTTTTTCGATGGTATGAAGAACTTTAAATTGAACAAGGTTTACTCCTCACATTTTTGTCCCAAAGGTTTGGGATATTCTAGAACTTTTAACTCCTAAAATGGGATATCATCTCAAGAGTCTTAAGAATGTTTCATTTTCATTCCCCTAATGCTTTAGGCTTTTTCCTTGCCTTTGTTTGTTCCTAGTTCATTTTTTTTGCTTTGTTTTAGCCTTGATCACAAGCCCATGGTTAGGATCATGACATTAACTAAATAGGCCTAGGTTACGTAGGTTTGAATCTTAAGACCTTTTTAGGATAATCTTATTTTATTTTGGGTTTAGCTTTTAAGTCAAACCTTTTTCATAATTTTCTCGTCTCAATTTTGAATGTTTATAATGCACCTAGTTATGTAATTTATAAAATTGAAAGTGGGGATAAACAATATGGGATAAATTGTTTAGTTGTAACCTAGTTGCAACTACTACATAACATAAAATGTTTTGAATGAAACAAATGATGTAATATCATGTCTAATGGAATAGAATCTCAATGAGTTCTCTAGGAGAATCCTAGGCACACATGGGGAGACCAATAAAATAAATCTATGAAGGTAAGTAGGGACTAGGTAACTAGATCCTTAATGTAATTATGAGAGAAAAATAAAGTGTGATTTTTAATGTGATGTACAGTGTTGTTCATGGATGAAAATAGTAAAAATGTTCATCCCATTGGAAGAATGAAACAACACTTAATTGCAACCTAATCACAACATAGTTACAAATATGTTTAGAATCAAATGTAGTTGCGAAAAGGACCACAAATAGTTGCATGTGATAACTAATTACATATAATCACAAATTTATTCATTGTAGAAAACAAAATTTCTTCTAGTGTTCTTGGCTAACCCATTTCCTATAATTGTTTGTTGGGATATCAAAATTATTCACTAGAGATATGCTTGTAGCCTTATAGTGTGATGAAACATTTAGTCATGTTGAGAAATTGAGTCATGAAAATTAAATGTTTTCATTATTACAACATCAATTGAATCTCGACCATGGTATGTGCATTAGAAAATGAGATCATGCCATTGTTCTTTGTTTGTTTACCATTGAAGGTTAGATAGGAGAACAAATAGTAAATTTTAATTATATGGCCCTAGCTAGCAAAAATGTATGCTCGCATGTTTTATTGCCTTTAATTCATTGAAAATTGGGGAAACTTTAATAAATGCAATAGATCAAAATTTTAAAAATTATTCCCCCATGTGATGTTAATCATCTTTCTAATGAAAATGAAGATTAAATATGTGTGGAAGTGACCAAGAAAGGAAGTAGCATCGATGGAAGAAAAAACATTGAAAATGTTATAAAATGAATATAGTTTCATTTACTAATAGATCTGCATAAACTTAACAAGTTCCACATCTATTTCTATGGAAAATTTTTTCATTTAAATGATGAAGCAATTTAGTTTTTATTCTTGTGAAAACCCAAAATTTAATGAAAGATCCATTTTTTTCACAAAAGTGTGTTAAAATTTGTCCAAATTTTAGTATTTGGGAGGAGGGTGTCCTCATGTTATGTCTATTGGTTATTATTTTTATGGTGATGTTGATCATAATTAATATTTTTATTTTTTGAAAGCCCATTTTTGCCACTAGTTAAAATTCTTATGTTTTGATAATTAACAACTTGTGCATCCAATATACATTTCCCTATGTTTCCATTAGAAAATATGGATAACCCAAAGTGCATACATGGCTGAACATAAACTTGATATAAGAATCCATGTAAAAACATGAAATTTTAAATGAAACATGAACTAACAAGAATTGATAATGCAATATTAATATAGAATATATATATATATATATATATATATAAGAAAAGTTTCAATGCATTTAACTTTTAAACACTTCATTTGACATTATCCTATTTTTTAAAAACAATTTGACCATATTATGGCATGCTTTCTAAGTTCACATGTAAAGTTTTTACTTTTTTGATTCGGAAAGTTTCATTGGTTTAAGATTCATTACAAGTCCATTCTTTTAATAAAATTCACCATTATTTTTAATATTATTCCCAATAAAATATATTGCAACATGAATAATTAAAAAATTGACAATGTTAATGTGGAACATGATTTACATTTTAATTTAATTTATTATCTTAAAAATTGTGATTGTGACAATCCAAATTGTCCCCCTAACTATGTTTTCACCTGAAGAGAAAAAAAACCAACCAACAACATAGATTCAAACACTAAAAAAGAAAAAAATTAAAAAAAATTCAACATATGCATTTAATGGATATTATTAATATTTATAAAGAAAATTTCATGATGTTGAATGGATATTTATTGATTAGAAAAAAAAATCATAATGTCATCTTATCTTTGAACCTTAATTTCACCCTTTATCCTTAATTCATCCCTAATTGATTTGATTATTCATAAATTGGATGAAAATTGGAGAAAAAATATCAATATTCAAAATAAAGTTCACAATATTTGAATAATAGTGAAAACATAATACATTGGGATAAACCAATAGTGAAGGCTCAATGCTAGAGCAAATTAAAAACTCAATATAAAACTCCTTTTAGCATCAAATTTGGTGTTAAAAAAAGGAGTTTCCAAACTTCATTGTACAAAATAGTGTATTCTTTTTGTATTTTTTTTTTTGCTCAATTTTTGTATGTCAACTTGTGTTTCATCAAGCAAAAGTAGAGTTTTAGCCTTGTGTTTGAGGAGCTTTATATAGAAAAAAAAAATTATTATCATAAAAAAAATCAAAATTATGCTTACTTTGAATGCCCCTGCCTTAAATGTAGCATTATTTTTGAGAATAATTTTCCTTACTATTACACAATTTTTTTTTATAAGTTATTATGATCAAGTATTCCAATTCACAATTAAAAAATATAAAGAGTAGGATATAGCCAGAAAGACCTGGGTAAATCTTCTTCCTAGGGATGATGCTCGCCACTTTTGTTCCATCTTCCTATGGATGATTTGCCATTTTGGGCGCATCACAAAATTCCTCAAAAAGAAAATCATTGTTTAAAAAGTTCACAGTAACACCTGGTGGGTGATTCACAATGATTTTTAATTTAAAAAAAAATTAATTATATATTTTTTCCCCTGAAAATTTTTGTTGTTTTTTTGTTGTTTTTATTTATTCATTTATTTATTTATCCAACAAAAAGGTTGGGAACATTTTGGAATTTTTTTCCCTAGTGGAGTAAAGTTAGACTAATTTTGCTAATTCTTGTGGGGAGAAATTCACCAAAAAATCTATAGGTTAAAATTTTTTAAAAAAAGAAAAAAAAGCAGAAAATCCTGCTGCTGGTGAGTGAAACATTATTTTTCACCAAAAAAATTATAGGTTAAAAAATTTGAAAAAAAAGAAAAAAAATGGGAAAAAAGAAAGGAGAAAATCCTGCTGCTAGTGAGTGAACATTCCTCACAAATGCGGTAGTTTATTTCTCAAAATGAGGGACCAAATGAAAATTACACACAGAATTGTTCTGTATGTAATAATGTCTAGTCTCCTTGTGAGAGATTACAGCAATGAGAGAGAGAGAGAGATTCTGTAATTGGAGAGAATGAGCCAATTACACAAGCCTATAATCTCCTCCAGAGCTCAGAATTTGGAGATCACGTTCGCAAAGAGTGCGCGGAAATCCGTTGTGGGAACACTTCCATTTTGGCCTTCCGGCTTCGAAGCGACGTCGAAGGCCTTGTTCTGAGCTTCCTCGAGAAGCAACGCTTGTACGCAAAGCTCCGCGACATCAGCCCTGGGAAGAGAGTTTATCTCCGTGTTCAAGAGCTCGTCGTCTTTCCCTACAACAAGTTCCCGAACACCTCCCTCTTTGTCTTGCAAGCCTCCCGCTCTAATGATCGTGTAAGGTATGCCGGAATCCGCCAAATACTGCTCTGCTTCGCGCTTCCAGATCAAGATCTTTCCGTTTCCGAAGGAGTTCAAAGGATGATTCACGTTTTGTCCCCCCATCGATGCTACCAGCACGATCTGTTTCACTGATTCCGTCGCTTTGGCAGCATCGATCTGTGCCTTTTGTCCCTTCCAGTCTACTTCCTCCGGTGTGCCTCCGTCCGGGTAGTAGAATTCGGGCCGGCCTCCCTTGCTGGGATCAAAGCCGGGTTTCATCTTCGGAACTGCGCTTGTAAGGATAACCAGAGCATCGATGCCTTGGAAAGCTGGTTTTAAGCTCTCGGGCTTGGTGATGTCCCCAACGAAAACATCGGCATCATCACCTCCCCCCGCTAGTAGAGCAGCCTTCGCCTCCTCCGTTCTCACCAAGCCGCGAACCACAAATTTCTCTGGCTGTTTCTTCAATTTCTCGAACACGATCTTGCCCGTTCTTCCTCCTGCTCCAGTGATGAGCACTACTGTCTTCTGCACACTAGTAGTAGTAGTAGTAGCAGCAGCTTCTCCAGCTCTTGAACCCATAGCTTCCTAGAGTCTCTGAAGACACAACAACCAGGTCCTAAGAGACACTAGCAATTGCGTCGTCGAGGAAGAATCAAGTTCCCTCACAAAATCCAAGTAGCAAGCAAACTCAGCCGGAAAACCTCAGATAGACTAGAGATGCCAAATCAGAATTGCTACAGAAGAAAAACAGCGGGGGAGATTTATAGTCCAGAATGCCTCCATGACAACCGTTTGACATGGCGCTAATGAAGCTCAAAATCAAGAGGCTATTGTTGTCTACAACACAACCACCACCGGCCTAGACAATGCTAGATGCAAATTGGCGGTTAGCGGCTGCTCAGTAAATATTCGACTGCAAAATCAATTCCTCTGGAGCTAAGAACCTTCTTAACTTCCGAAGCTGCAATGTGCACCTCTATCGTTACCAGCAACTTCTTTCTTGATCGAATGAAAATGCGACAAACACTTCACAATCTAGTACGAATCCTAGACCGGCTTGATAGTAGCACTAGCTGTATCAACGATTGAATTACGTTAATGATCAGACTTTCATTAGAGCGCGATTTAGTTTCAGAAATATCTAGAAGAAGAAGCCTAGCTCGTGATCAAACAGCACACCGACCAGAGAAAACTTTCCGCACTTAATTGGGGCCAAATCCGGCTCCGACATGAGATTGAAAAGATCGAGCAGGTGGGTTGGCAGATACAATGCACCGACCAGAAGATGACGTGATGTGGCTCATAAAGTGCAAGAATGTTGTAGAAGAAGAGCCGCCGTGTGCAGGAAGGAAGCTCGCCATTTGCCGCGTGGCTTCTTTCCTGTAGCAATGGCTTAGGTCTTCTGCTTGCGCCCTTTTTGATCGTGTCAAGAAGAAGAAGACATTTTCTGCCAACTTTCAGGTCTTGTTTACAACCCCTGTAGTCTACCAGCTTTGTGAATGGCGTCCACAGTGCTTGTCTTTAGGAATTGTTGCAAGTCTGTGAGGCAACTTGGTTTATCATATTCCACCAGCAGCCTGATCAAAAGTGATGTCTCCATCAGTTTGGCTGACAAAAGAATGCATGCCATTGATGATTTGCAACATCTGTTTTCTTCTTCTTCTTCTTCTGTAACTTGCTCAAGGTCTCAACATTCATGCTTTCCTTCTCTCTTCTCTTTTTTGCACTTCAGACTATCAAAGGGAGGCCGGTGCTCTTTACAATCATGAAGACTTGATCCCTGACCTGCAATGTACCTATTCCACTGTTGCACTTCACAACAGTTTGATTCGGAAGTTGTGTGGATCACAAATGACATATGCTTGTTGTGCAAGGGTGGTTTTCTAGAGGAAATCTGGATGGCCTCAGCGATCAATTCTATCAAGGTAAGTCAAAGCCCTCATTTGTTTTGTTGCAAATCTCTCTCCTGGAGTTGCACAGAAGCCGTCCATGATTGTCTGTTGCATAGTTCTGAACACTATCTCTGTCCCATTGGTAATGGTTGATCATTAAGATGAAAATCTGAAAGCTGTTTGTATGTGCTAGCACTTGGTGGTTTAAGGGATTTATTTTTATGCCTCTTGTTCAGCAACAACAAAGTCAGCTAACCTCATTGAGATATGTATGCAAGAAGTTGAAGCTCTAGAAACTGTAGGCTTCTCTTAAAGGGCAACAAACTTAACCTTGTCAGAGTTCTTCCTTATTGCAGCAGCATGATGTCATTACAGGACTCTTGTTATTGTGAGTGATGGGTTATTGATTCCATGGAAAAGAATGACCCCGTGAGTATATGTAGAAACAAATGAAGAAGCAGGTTGTCCCTGTTGAGTTTGGAAGTTGGATTTAGGGTTTAGGGTATCATTATGAGAATGCAATTGATGAAATTGGAAATTGCAGATTTTTGTCAAGGCCAATTTTATCAGCAATGTTTTCTGAGACTTCTTCCCAAACTCCAGATGACAGTAATAAGACTTCCTGTACTGCTTTGATATTAAAGGGTTTGATGACAGTTTACTCTTGTTCCAGAATTCCATGAATTTTGATATCTATCAGAAAGTGGTTGCTCAGGTGGGTGTCATGTGCTTGTGCATATCATACAGCATTTGGGACTACTATGGGGCAATGTTATGGTAGCTGGTCCTACATATACCTATATGTTGCTGTTGAAGGTCACAGCAGATGCAGTAACACACTCCAGTTTTTTCTGTGTTTATAACAACAGAGGTCTCCTTTTTTCATGTTTGCTGATATATTGTTGGGTCTAAACTCTGTTACCCGATATTAAGTTTTTGCTTCCTGGAACATGTTCCATTATCCTATTCACAATCCCCACCTTTGTCTATGAATGTAGCAGTCAGTCTTCATCAAACTCACTCTGATGAAAGCTCCTGCAGGCTCATTCCAGGGCCTTGATCAAGAGATAAAACGTGAACACTCATTCTTCAAGCCTGCAAATGAGCAGTATTCACAGCCTCCACCATCATTTCAGGTATTTTCTCTAGCTCCTTACACCATTTGTACAAGCTGTCCAGATCAGGAGGCACAAAGGGCAATTGAAGACATTGAAGCTCTGCATTCACTATAACTTTGTTGTACTGGAATATATATATCTCCCTTTCAACAGTTTTTCTATACAATTGTGGGACTGGGCTTCCAAGCAAGTCACCACCCATCACATAACATAAAAGTAACCAGTACTACAGATGGATGTTTTTTTGGATGACAGTAAGCGTAGACATTTGGATGTGGTAATGGCACACACTGCACTAATGTCAAATTATGATAAACAACCACATATGGACTAGGTAACTGGCTTGAGCTGCTGGGTTACTGAGTGTAGTTGAGCCTTGGAGGTGGTGAGACTATGTTTGGTAACCTGGCAGCTCGAGCCAGTGACCAGATATAACCAGTCGCTGAGGGGCACTGAGCACATGGTTGCTCTCCCCTCACTGGACATAGTATAGATCCCTGGCCAATACAGTGCATTCCCGCTGAATCAAGCAGGTGCTGGTTATGAAATTCCACCAGTCGTGTGCTCATGCCAACATGGAGACGAGGTTATAACCTTGGCCAATCAGGCAACATGGCACACACAGGCTATAACCCACATCCAGCCAATGAATTGGAGCCCAGGGTGCCCCTCAATGATGTGTTATGTTTTACATAGAGTTCAATGAACCACAAAGGTTTACCTTACAAATGTGTCATGGAGCTTATTGCTGTTGGAGATTGAAGCCATATTCTGTTGTATAGTGCAGGGTGCAGTTGAGGTCTCCTTCAGAACTGAATATTGTTGTGGATGGTGTTGCTGAGAGGAAAACAGGAATGAGGCAGATGGGTTATCACAAGTCCAGAACAATTCAGAACTGACACAAAATTGCTCATGGAGGCTAGGACTGATGTAGCTGCCATCGGGGGGACTTATTTTGGACTCAAAGGTAAGTACTTCATGACTAATTTCCAGACATGGATAAGTGATAACGCATCTATTATGGGTTAGGAAGACATTATGAATAGTAGATTGGAACAGATTAGGTTGAGTCATCTGCTCCTAACACATGTAGTTAACTGGTCAAAATGCCAAATCACAAAGAGTTCTATTATTAAATTCTAGAAGGCCAGTAGGTGGCGTACTAGGCAATAGGCTTATAGAATTATATCTTTTGTGATGACTGATAATTTTGTGGCATTTTCAAGTCTAAATTCACAAGAAATCTAATCATCCACTTTCCTCAAGTACAGAAGATTGTTGAAGAACCAAACTCATTCTTTCATTCAGATTAGTGTGGTTTTTTTTTTAATGCAAATGAACCCAAGTGAGCATCCAAGGGAAAAGGCTTTTGTGAACTTGGTGAGTGACCCTGATATACGAAAGTCTTGAGACACACTTAATGTGCTCATGTACTTTTGAATCTTGGCGACTGATGTCCCAAAATATACTTGTGCTAACTATTACCTTCTCTTTACGGCTCCCACAATTTCATCAAAATCAAATGTACATTGTTCATATTGAAACTTGTAAATAGTGTTTTTTCTTCTAAACAAAGTAAATGTATTATATTGACATAGAATATCTTTTCTTTTTTTTCTTCTTTTTTTTCATTTTTGGATCTTAACCATTACACGTGATGAAAACTATTCCAAAGCATTTGCTACTATTTTAGATGTTAGTTTACACTCATTTCTTTTGACATTGAACTCTCAAAACATCATATGTGATGTTTGATGCCTAGTTTAAATATTGTGAAACATGTCACTTTATTGGCATTGCCTACCAAGGCAAGGATATTGTGTTTAGATTCATTATAGAGTATAGTAGCTTAATGGATTTTGGCTCCTCGGTAATAATAATAGGTCTATTTTCGAATGAGGATTTTTGAAAGATGATATTTTGGCTTGTGTTGAAACTTGAGATTAGATATAGAGTTATAATATTTTGAAGGATTTTGGTTTCTTTTAGAGGGTTTTTTGAACACTATATTTTTGCATGGTGAAATATTTGAGTTTTCATAATTCTTCTTTTGCCTTAAGATACTTTTTAATGCAAATGGCAAGGCCATAGTGTTCACCCCTTGCTACATTGGAATGCAACTTCCTTGAAAGGATGAAACTTTTGGCACTAAATGTTAATTTACTTAGATGTCATATGTAATTTAATAAATTGTCTTGTGATACCATTCTAATTTTTGCACAACTAAAGATTTCTAACCAATAAATATTCAAAGGCACATTAATGAGGTCCAAAACCACCCCCTCTCTTGCGAATAAAGTTTGGTCAACCTTCATTGGTTCACAATTGTTGGGTGTGTCATGTAGGATGTGCAAAAGGGCTCTATGCGTATGCTAAAAAGTCATAACAAACGGATGAAATTATATTCATGAATGAAATTGACCACCCAAATATTGTTGGATGAAATGCATCCAATTTGGAGATGGTCATGTCATCTATGTATGTAAATCTTATTCATATGGTAACCACATCCATGTGATCAATTTCATCTATGTCATTTTGTTCATCCATGTCAATTTCAGTCATTTTCAGCCATTGTAAATTCATGAATCATGTTCATTTTCATCCATTTTGATTGAATTTATCCATCCATTTGATACATTTAATTGATATGGTTAATTGCATTTGCATGGTGAATTCGATTCATGTCCGTATTTTAGTCCATGAATGTAGTTTCATCAATGTGGTGCTCTCTTTATGTAGAAAAGTTTCATTCACATGGCCAGATTTTTCAACATTATTAATTTCATCTACATGTGTTGATTTGATTCTCATGGACAACTTCCCTTATTGAGGTTTATTTCCCTCAAATTGTCAACTTTCATCCATGCAATTCGAATCATTAATTGATTCATCCATATGTAACATAAGCACATGACCAAATATCATTTATATGTTGAATTCAGTGTTGTGCTACTCCTCGGTTCTAGAAGGAACATTTGGCTCCAATTCTTAAAATTTTAAAAGCATTGATTCTAGTTCAGTTCTGGTTTTTTATTTGAGTAGGCAAGTTCAGATTCAATCCTTTTTTATTTTCGAAGTATGTTTATTCACCCTTCTAGGGTAGGCTAGGGTAAGTTCCAAGCAACCTCCTAATTAGGTTTCAAAACTCAAAACATTAGTTGAAACATTGAAACAAAAAAAATTCAGAATTTTACAAAGCTTTCACATGGCCATGTGATTTTTAGTATTTTGAAATGGGTCAATTTTTCTTTCACAATGTACAAGGCCATGTCTTCATTAGTTTTCATGAGATCATACATACTATTGGATTCAATAGCTTGGGATGTAGAGCTAGGAACTTTTTAACTTATCTTAGTTGGCTCCATAAACTTATATGCATAGAGAAGGAGAGAAAACAATATAAGTTTGTCATATTCGCTTTCAGTTTGAAGAGCCCTCTCCTTATTAACATATTGAATTGTAATGGGTGTCTATCATCATTGCTAACATATTAGTGTGAAATTTTGAAGTTTGAAAATAAATTATAAATGAAAGGAAGGGATTTAAAATTTGTACCACTTGCTTTTACATGCATTGTCATAAGAATTGAAGTTCACCATCAAAATCTTGGGTCTCATTGGTGTCAAGTGTTAAGGAATTCACCTACATTTGACATATACATTATATGGGCACAACAAGGGCATTATAAAAAAGTCAATAACCTTGGTTTTGGTTCAACACACATTTGAAGTGCCACTGATTATTGGGTGTGATCATAGTCAAACGAGCCAAAAATCATGTTGGATGATTGAAAAATTGTCAAAATTTTCAAACATATTTATGTAATGCCATTTTAATGTCATGTTGATAAGGAAAATTGTGTTAAATGATTTATATGAATGTTGAAAAATTTTAAAAATTTGATTTAATTTAATAAGTTGAGATTTGGTTTTAGTAAAGGACTTTTGAATTTGAACACCTCAAAATTAGTTTTATTTAGCACTGGGCTAAGGACTCTTTTAATTAAGAAATTTTGATGGGAATATTTTTGAATCATGATAACCTAACATCCACATATGAAAAACACTCATAATTAAAAAATTATGGTATTTGAAAGATTTCAAAATTTAGAATATCATTTCAAAATTTTCAAACTTCAAAAGTCATTTGTTAGATGTAAATGGGTCATAATGTGTATAACTTATGAACAAAGTTTTGGTTTATGATACAGAAAACTAAAGCTTAAAATAATTATTATATTTTAGCATGATTTGAAATTATGATCATTTCTCAAGAGAAAACATAGAATCTAATAGAATTTGTACACTTTAAAAATTTGCATGTTTATTCAAAAAGAGTTAACACATGTAATGTAATTTATTGGGGAACTTGTCAATATTTTTAAGAACATGTTGTAAAAAAGTCCTTCAAAAAATCTTTTTTATGAAAAAATCAAAATGTTCAAAAAAGGCCCATTTGTGGTTGAGTCCTTTGTCATTGTTGGCTTGTTTAACTATGATTGCAATTTATTGACTTCCATAGAATAAGGCAATTGTGTGTTTGAACTTCAAAGTTTTTTGTAACAAAGTATTTTAGGAAGAAAATTAAAATTCAATTGGAATCTTGAGCTTTCATCGGGGCACTTTAGTAGTCATACATGCCTTGTGTCATTCTTGTCAATTCTTTCCAATTTTTTTAGTCCATGTGATAGTTTTTGTAAAATGGATTGTGTTTTTTTATGGAAATAAAAGTTAGGCTTGCACAAACTTTAAAATAATTTGTGGCATCACTACTAAAATTCTAGGTTTTTCAAACATTCCAAGTTGATTAATTAGTCCTTTTTTTACCAATGAACATATCCATTTTGACTAAAGGTTCAAAGCATGTATTTTTTGATCAACCAACTTGACTATAATGACTTATTTAATCAATAGATTTAGTCAAGTTGAACAACTTTAATCAAAATGACAAATGGGTTTTAGTCAAATGAGACATTTAGTCAAATTGAACATAAAAAATTGACATCAATAATCAAAATGACTAATGTTTTTTAGTCAAATGGGACATCTTAAATGCCTATTACATACCTACCTTCCACCTTGAAGGGAACACTTATAAAAAAAAGTAGAGTAAAAATATATGGTGCAATATATTAGTTATTGGGTAAAAATATAAATTAATTAGTTGAAAAATAGGGTATTTTTTATTCAAATAAATAATTTAATTATAATATAGGGTATGTAATAATTTCAAATAATGGATTATAATTAATATATGATGGCTTTAATATGTATATTTAAAAATTAGATAATAATAGGGTGATAAAAATAGGTTGGATAATCATTTAATACCACCTCTAAAAATGGTCGTACAACACATGTAGGTTTCAAATTTTACACTAAGTGTCCCCCCTAGGCCTGCCACCTACAATCTTACAACCTACCTACCTACCAACCCATGTACCCACCCATTTACCTAAATGTACTACCTACTTACCTACCCACCTACCTACCTACCTACCCACCCACCCATCTACTTAGATGTATTACTTACTTATCTACCCACCTACCTAGGTGTACTACCTATTTACTCACCCACCCATCTATCTAGGTGTACTATTTACCTATTTATCTACCCACCCATCTATCTAGGTGTACTATTTACCTATTTATCTACCCACCCACCTACCTACCTATCCACCCACCTACTTACCTATTTATTTACACACCCACCCACCCGCCTACCCGCCTACCTACCTATATATTACCTACCTATTCACCCACTCACCTACCTATTTACATACTACTTACCTACCTACCCATTCACCCACCTAGATGTACTACTCACCTACTTGCTTACCTATCCACCCACCCACCCACCATGTCTTACAACATACCGACCTAGTTGATTAACATCTTATAGCCAACCTAAGTTTATGTACCTCCAACCTACCTACTTAATATAATTTTCTATGTTACCTACCTTCCTATCTACTAATAATTGTATGTTACCTACCTACCTATAATCTGTACTTCCTACTTCCTACCTCCCATTTACCTTGGCCCTACAAGTTATCTATTTACTTGTTTAGCATTGTAGAACCTACCTAAATTTAAGTACTTTCAACCTACCTACTTACAATTGTATTATATCTATCTATCTACTTATCTCTTAACTCCCACCTCCCTCTCACCCTACAACCTACCTACCTTTTCTACCCTTCCTATTTACCTACCCAACCTACCTATGACATGTACTTTACTTAGTTTAATGAATGGAGTTTGAAATGGAAGAAGCAAACTTTAATAAGTTTTCAAATTTGTCATCAATTTGCAATTTTCAAAAATATTTTTTTAGAACTAATTTGAACATTTAGAAAATATATTGATTTTATTGATTAGATCTTTGAATAAGCTACAAGATTATGCATTTATTTGCTTCATTTGAACAAAAAAAAAATTAAAAAAAAATTCCAAAGTTGGGATTTCCAAACTATTTGATAATTAAAAAGATAAAACAAAATATTGCACAAGTTTTACCAACAAAGAGATGGTGGCTAAGGCATTTGGATGCCTCCATCAGGTTTTGGGTTCAAACTCAAGCAATTCATGTACATGAATTCCGATACTTGGTGGTGTATATGATGCATATTTTTGTGTATGTGCATGTGTACATACAATGTCAAGAGGGCATAGGTGGGTATTTACCAACCTACCATTTTATCACATAACAATGTGTTGACACGTGGCACCATAGGAATGTTGCCATATGGTAGAACATAATGTTGTTGCATGGAAACATATAATTTTACCACATGGCAACATTCTTATGGTGCCATGTGTCAACATAAAATGATGTCATGTTTCAAATAAAATGATTAGTTAAAAACCATTTTTATTGGTTATATTTTATTAATAACATTTGACCACTAGTCAAAGGGTAATAGTAAAAAACTTTGGTCAAAAACACCACCGTACGATTGGTCAGAAAAACCATCCTAGTCGTTATGAACTTGTTAAAATCAACTTGTCCTAGAAAACTAAGGGGTTCTTTTGATGCTTGTCACTTTGGGGTTCTTTTTTACTAGAAAACTGAAATTTTAGTAGTGCATGTTAACAACACTTTAACATAAACATGCCCCCAATATGTCCTTACAAATGGTATTGTCAACCGAAAACTTCACATGAAACAACAAAAACCAATGTATTAATCATGGTTGAAAAATTACCTCCTTCATCTTTGACATAAACAATAACCCCAACATTGAACCCATGTTTTGCAAGTACTTCAATAAGTTGCAAAGCCATGGAACTTTTAAAGTTTTTTGTTTTTTCAAAAAAATTCATGGTTACATGACGAGGCTCCCACTTGTTAATAAAAAATGTGTCCACTCTTGTTCTAGACATCCATAAGTCAAAACTGACACTGCAAGAATTATAATACTCAAGGCTTTTAGTAGTGTACTTTTCCTTGGGGCAAGATCTTATTTACCATAGTTTGCATGGATGGAAAGGTAAAACGAAAATTATGTGTCCAAATTAAACTCCTAAAAAATGGGGCTTCAACAAAAGATAATGGCACTAGTTAGAAACAATGCCAAATCTTGTTTAAACTCTTTTTGGTGATGATCATTTTTAGGTTAAAGCACTTCATTAAAAAAATTAAAAAATGGTTGAAGGGGTGCAGCCAAACTTTTTTGGTAGGTTTTTTTTTTTTAAAGCCCATTTTTCTTTTATTTAATCCATTCATTCCATACCTGTTAATGAACACTTTCAATATGTTTTCGAAGTGCAAAAGTCCCATTTGTCATCTTGTATGATATGACGCCTTTTTTACATGTAATTGGGGCAAGGTGATGACAAAAAACGCATTTCAATTGTTCAAGTTGGTTTGGGTTTGAACATACCTTGGAAGAAGATATGTTAGTAAATTGTGGAAATGGAATTTTTGGGTTTCCAAAAGTTTGGTTATTTTGCCAACAAAGCACATTGTTGTGCAACTTTCATGGTTATAGAGTTTGCCGCCATTGTTGTGCTTGTAGTTGCAACAAAAATTGACGTAAAATCGCAGTAATCAACAGCTTAATGGGATATAATAACTTTTTAGGAACAACCTCCATGGCATCAAAACTTAAACCTTAAACCTTAAAAAAGAACGCAAAAAGGAGGGTAATGGCAACATGTGCAAATTGGGAAAAAAGATGAAGAGAAGGGCGATGATAACATGTGCAAACTAGGAGAACGCAAAGAGGAAGGCAATGGTAGATGCAAACTAGGAGCATGATGATAAGGGGCATGAATTAGGAGGAAGGCAATGGCAACAAGCATGAACCAGAAGAACATAAAGAGGATGACAATGGTAGTAAACACAAACTAGGAGGAGGGTGATGGTAATAAGTGTGAACTAGGAGAAGAACACGACCAAGATCAAGATGATGACCATGAAAAAGAAGGCGATGGCAATGGATGTGAATTAAAAAAGAACATGATTGAAATCTAAATGATGACCACAAAGAGGAGGGTAATGGCAATAGGTGCAAATGAAGCACAACCATGATCAAGACTAAGACCATGAAGAGAAAGGGTAATGGCAACTTCACTACACGATAAATGTCATTTTATGATTGGTCTTCATCGACTATACTAGTCATTTATGCCATTTGTAATTGATTTGGACTTGTCATTTATGTCATTTTTAGTTGTTTATCCACTTGTTATTGTATAGAATTAATCATAAAATGACATTTTGACATGGTGCTTGTGGAAACTTAAATTTTAAACCATGAAATTAAAAACAATTTTTTTCAACTCATTATTCCAATTTAAGTCATTAGGTCCATTTAAGAATCAAGGGTTCGGTTACCCATTCCTTCACATACTAGAATTGGGGGCCAAGTTCCCCACCTAGTTCTCAAACCTTACCTTAACCCCATTTTAAGCTTTAAATCAATTTCAAAACTTCAAGCTAGTTTTGGTTAGGATTTTGGGTGCCCAAAACCAAAATTGCCTCTAACCAACTAACCTGAGTACTCACACAATATGGGTTGAATTGCATATAATGTGTAATAAATTTCATCCATGAATTATAAATTTAATTTCTATGGAAAGTTATCTATGATGACATTTCATCCAAAATTTTGATCCCATCAATGCTATCACTGGCCAATTACATCTTTGTAGTCATTGAACATTGCTTAATGAATTTGGCATGCTTCATATATATAAATACAAGCTCTAAAGAAGCACAATGAATTTAATGTGATGTTAGGCTCATTATAAAACAAGCACACAGAAAAGTGTTCTTCAATTTTTTAAAAAACTCTATCAAATTTCATAATCCACTTTTAAACTATGAATAAAATGGCATGCTTTTCAATAACAAACATGTGGTGCTTTTCATCTATTGTGAAATTTCTAGGCTTCCTTTGTGAGGTCAACTTCCCACATAAAGTTACCTTAAATTTCATTCATAATGCAGTGCAATGCTTTAAGAAATTTAAAGCATTATTAACACAACAAGTTGAGTATTGATAAAAATAAATAAGTGTTAATGTGATCTCAATAAAATTTGGACCTTCACATCCTTCAAAATTTGAAGGATTAGTCTATACCAATGGACATACTCTCACACTTTATTTTGTCTAAGTTTGCATGTTGATGGGTGGGGCTTGGGAAACAATTAACATGCTATGTTGGATGTGATAAATACATGTAGAGGCCTCAATAGTGGGTGTGGGTGGATGGACCTGCTCTTATGGACTAGGGTTTAGGGTTTGTGAATAGTTGAGGTGCATGAGCAGCAAGGCTCACAAGCCACAACTATTCATGGCAACAAAGCATGCTTAAGCCAGTTACCAGACACAATCATCATCCCTCATGAGAAATCGGCAAGGCCCACTTCTCATCCACACATAGCGCGATAATGAAATCTTCATCCAAGCAGCAAAGGGTTACAGAATCATGGGGGGCGAATGAGAGCTCAGAGTGATACCTTGTGCGAACTAGTAGGTCACTAATGAAATGAAGGTCAAAGGTTATGATGGGTTGTAACTTGTAACTTGCAACCTGACAGCCAATCGGAGCCTTGAGATTCTCCCATGGGAGGGATGGTTATTACAATGGAAAGGTGGAGCCCGATTTGATTCGAGCCTGGTTTTGCTTTGGGCAGAAAGTCATGCCCATACCATACCAGGAGCAACTGGGAGCCCCCATACTGAATACAAACTTCGTCACACTTCGCCCATAGCAGATAAATTACCAATTTCTTGAGAACCTCACCACTCTAGTAGTCATTGCACAAACACAACTTCTTGTGCACAATTTGCAACTCACACACACACACATACACACGTGTGTTTTTTAATTCTTAATTTTGGAGATCTGGGGTTGAAGAAGGTGTGGGGGTGGGGTTTGGTGGCATGACTGAGCCCACCAGCAGCAGTGAGCACCGCCACTACTAAGGGTCAGAGTGTCCATGTGGCTCACTAAACAACTATTCTTTGGTGAATTGTGGTGACCCAATGAAGTTTTCATGTCTTTACTGTCACAGAAAACTAACTAAGCAAGCAAGCAAGCAAGCAAGCAAACTCATCTCAAGTTGCTTTGGTTTCTACCCAAAAGAAAACCCAAAGCTGCAATGTTCCCTTCAACGTGGTGGTCCAGAGTCCAGAGTCTGTAGACTTGTTTTTACTTATTCCAGCTCCTGCCAAAAACTTCGTCAGTAGTATCAGCAATAAGTCAAAAACAGTATCTCTTGTTGTGCCTGTATGTAATCTGCCACCAAAAAAACCCAATCAACCTCTCTGGGCTCTCTAAACTCTTTCTATGGCAAGCTTTCAAAGCAATCCAGTTCAGAGTTCATCCTCTAGGCTACTTCTTTTGCAACCCAGAGTTAACTGGAAACTCCTTAACCCACCTACTTTATGGATGAAATGTATCACCATCCGTGTGGTGTGGTGGTGCTGTTATCCCATTTTGTAAATATCCATCGGTTCTGTTTCATAAAATATCTTAGCATCATATCGAGGCTCTGCTGGTTTCAGTTCCTTTAAAAATGAACCAAAATCAAAGATCCACAGGTCCCACTTAAAGGTTTTCAAAGCCTGTAAATGGGTCCCATGAAAGAAACAGGTAAAGAACCGATGGTTTATATATATATATGAATTGGTTCTTTGCTTTTTTGAGAATTATGGTTATGAATCTTAAGAACCACCCTGATAACCGCCTAATGCGGCCGTATAGTGTATACCCATCTGCCATCTTCTTGAGATCTATTAGTTTTGCATTGAGTAGGCTCAAAGCAGGTTAGGCAGTTCCAGAGATATTCATGGTTTTGCAGGACACACCTTCCCCCTTCCTTCACAACAAACATTGTCTCAAAATCTGAGCTTGCCCCCTGAAATCAAAGTTGTACTACCCTTGCTGCAAGAGTTTTACAATAGTCCATGACAACCCCAGCAGCAGGCGGGTACTAATTCCCACACCCGCTTTGTAAAGTACTTCATTTGGATGGGTGGGGGGTGGGGGGGGGGTCACAGATTTTTCTTGTTAGCAATAATCCATCCTCCTGTGAATTTGATCCACGACTACAGGGATGCTGTAGATCTACTCCAATTTGGAGTGGGTGACAGATTTTTTTGTTTCGTTTGGCTCAGCTGCTGCAAATGGATATCCTGTTTGACACGGCCGATCATGATCAGAGCTTAGCTAGCTCATGAGATTCATAACCCTAAAACTCTAAACCTGCAGCTGCTGAAGCTGAGTGAAAGACAAATCTGTTACTATAAATGAACCATATGGGCACCAACCCAACCATCGACAATTGGGGGAGAAAAAGACAAACAACATGTGGAGGGAGGGACCTACTAGGTATAACACCTTTCCTGCACAGTAGGTTCCAGCAGCAGCAGCAGCAGCAGCTTTGAGCTTGTTTGGACTTTGGACCTGCTGTGGGGGTTGCAGCCTTAAACTTTGTTTTGTCTCTACTTTCCATCTCTCCGCCATTGCCGGTACCGCAGGAGTGAAGCCCCCCGTATCTTTACAAAATCCTTTTCGAGGCTGGCAGCAACAAAAGAAAGAAAGTAGACGACAATGTTGTCGATGCAGCAGAGTCTGTTGTGGAGGAAGGAAGGAAGGGAGGCAGGGAAGGAGGGAGCGAGGTCTTCCTGGACGGACGGAGTCGCATCCCGACGACCCATTACTCGTACCCGGCGCGCCGTGCGTTATCGTAATTGTTCCGCGCTTTGGGCGTTGGGAATGGATCTACGGGCAGTATGGAGGTGCGGGCTTGCGGCCGGCCAGACGGACGGACGGACGCGCGGGCAGACGCGCGGATGGACGGACGGACGCGCTGGCCGGCTGGCTTGCGGGCCCGGACCCGGTTATGGCAACCGGGTACGCGGTGTCAGTGTTGGTCGAGCATGGCAGGAACGCATCCAAACCGGGGTTAGTCCACTTTTCAATCAGGCTTTTAAAAAAAAAAATTGGTCATTTAAAATATAATTCAGCAAAAAAAATTTCGGAAATTAAGTGAAGCATATATAATAATAATTTTAGTCTTGTCCCAATAATTTCAATATTTTTCTTACCATCAGGGTTTTTTGCCCCCTCTAATTAATTAAATTAATTATTTTAAAAATTTTGTGATAAGAATTCCCCACCATCCCCTGTCCCCCAATTTTTTCATTGAAAATCCTATAAAAAAAAATTCTGATTTTTTTTTTGGGATTACCTATATGCATTCCAATTACACTACTTCTATCTATCCCTTCAACCTTGAGGTGGGTTCAATGTTTATTTTTGGAGGCTCAAAAATGGTAAAAGTTCCAAAATTAAGTTAATTGTATATTCACACCAACAATTCAACCTCTTGGGTTTTAGTTTAAATTTGGCATTGAAAATATGCTTGTTTTGGATCTTTGAATTCATTGAAAACTTTAATCTTAATTTTGAGTTAAGGGAAGACCTAGTTTTAGGGCATAAGTGTACATCTGCAAAGTGGGTAAACGTTTTGCTTTTCAAAAGTTCCCCCCCCAGGAAAATCTCGAATTTTCAACAGCTTCCCCCATTTGGAAAAAGCCTGACTGATCCTTGAGCATCCTTCCCTTCAGTCTTTGTATTATTAACCATACATGTTTTGTGTCAACCGTTAAAAATATCATTTCAAACATGTAAATATCAAATTAAAAAAATACATTTAGAAACACTTGTGTGATAATATAATCCATATAAGAATATTAATTACATGCCCAAGACTATGACTACACTGAAATATATGATAGATAATATTACTTGGGTAGGAGTTGAGTTGATTCTCAACACTCTTACAAATAATGAGTTCACAATTTGCATCTTGCATTTGACCACTTCAATCAATTCATGTAATGTTCTTGCATGTTAACAAAAAGCCCTTTTTGTTCATAATATTGACAACATTGTCACCCGTGTTACAATACATGAGCATGACATTGTATCTTTAAAAAAAGTTTCATTCACCAAAGAATGGATCCTAGTATGGTTTGCACAAGCACAAAAAGTACAACTAAGTCATATATATATACACTTTGGTTGTCATCATATGAGACAATTTGAACTTGTGTATGGATCATCAATATTAACTTAAATGAAATAAAAATTGTATTACTTATTTTATAATTTAACATCCAACCATGTACTTAGCTCTAGTATAATGCATAATGATTTTGATTTTGAAAAAAAAAAATTTCTTATTTACAATTTCATTTGCTAACATGAATGTGTTACTAAATGTACTTGTGCATGATAACAATATTAGCAGTGTGGCCTATACCATTGGCTCAATTGAATCAATTTTGAAAGGAAAATGATACACCATCTTCAACCTAAGTCTGAAATCCAATTTTATTTTAAAAATTGAATTTTTATTGGATTCTTAATGACAAATAAAATTACTCAAAATTCAAAATCTCTCACAACTTAGGTCTAAAAATTATGAAATCACCTTCATAAAAACCTACTTATTCATTGAGGGCTTTCCAACAACATGAAGAAAACACTGGAGTGTCCCCCAAAAATGTCTTAGTTTTGATTTTATTGAATTTTCAATGCAAAAAAATTTGTTCAATATTCAATAACTCTTGCACGGTATGTCTAAACATTATGAAACCACATTGGTGCACCCAATGGATGGTGCACTAGTGGGTGCTGGTTGACTCTGGTGCATTCACACATGAGTCCAGAGAAAAACAAGAGAGGCAATATTTAATTCCAAGTTCACAGCAATCTAGTGTGTAAAGGCTTCTAATTTGACAATTTATAGAAGAAAAATGAAGGGGTCATTACCACAGAATATGTGCTTTGCTTGTAGCTATAAGAATTGGCTCAAGGTATAATCTATGCAGATTCATCCATTTATATGTAAACTATATGTTAACACGTGTGATGTAAAACTATGTGGCTTCATCCATTTGAATGTAAAATACATGTGGTGTATATATGTGTGAAGAAAAATGATGTGGTTTCATCCATTTCAATATAAAACATATTATGTGATATAATATCAAACTGCAGTTTGACATTAGTTTGTCATGAGTCAAGGTTAAATAGAGTTGTAGCAGAAACCATATTTTGTTGTAGTTGCTGGCAGAAGAAGAAGGACATACAAAATCCAGTGGGAGATTCCACTATGAACTCCTCAAGTAAAGAGTCGCAAGTGTTTTTTTTATTTCAGCAAGAGGTTGTTAATAGTTTCAAGATCCAGGATCCAAATCTAGTTTCAACAACAATGTTTTAAACCTACGATCCGATCCTGATACCCCCAAAACCTAACCTAGAACCTGAACCTGCCAACAACACTGGTTTGTATCTGCAAGAAGCTGAACTAACAATTGACAAGAGTATATGTACTAGTAAGGTGCAGCTACCAATGTGTTTTGGTTGTGCAATTCTAAGATCCACCAAAAGAGTCACTTAAGAATGGCAGCACCAACAACAACAACAACCCACACTGCACTGAATCATTGAAATCAGCTGAATGGTTCAACGGCCATGCCCAGTGACCATAATATAGATAGATGTCATAAACCATAACAAAAACAAAGAGAAAGTGCAAATTTCAAAGGAGGAGCTCTTCTGGGGAGCACTCTCTAGAAGTCAAACTGTTGCTGCCAGTTGTGGGCTGTTGCAACAACATGGGTGAGAGAAACTCTGATCCTTCACAATCCAGAAACAAAATCCCCAACAAGAAGTAAAAGTTCTTCTGAAAGTATACTTAAAACAAGTAGCACAATCTGTTTGACTTAGGGGAAGAAGAGCGCAGCAAAAAAA
>Ga0116231_10001533_pt1 | contig 47314 bp, 18 predicted proteins | sample S1TSphgellanicum_2_FD_89695 | JGI IMG/M metagenome (GOLD analysis project Ga0116231, IMG submission 89695) | Host-associated microbial communities from peat moss isolated from Minnesota, USA - S1T2_Fd - Sphagnum magellanicum MG | ecosystem: Host-associated > Plants > Peat moss > Unclassified...
CCCCCCCCCCCCCCCCCCCCCCCCCAATCCTACCTATCAATTTATTAAGGTTCGCCTTAGTTCATGGATGATGAACACATGTCCCCATATGTAGGTATTACAAATAATTTATAGTGGAAACAATGCCATAATTGCATGCATTTTGGTTTAGTTAATGCATATTTTACTAAATTTTGTTTATTTAATTTATTATGGAATGGACATTACAATACATCTTTCCATGTAATTATTATAAGTATGTACTATTGGATTATGGTTTAAGTTTAAGGTTCGGATAGATAAATTAATTGATAATTTTTTCACAAATGTATAGTAATTAACCTAAACTAGGCTAAATTTGGGGGAAATTTTTTTGGATTTACACATATGTGAAATAATAAATTTTCATTTTATATCTTTTTCAAAGAGAGGAAAAAACTAGGTTAGAGATATCACACGAAGGTAAGAGACATATCTTCTCTTTTGATTTTGTACGAAATTTATTTGATTATTTTTAAAGATTAAAGTATTTTCTTTCAGTTAATAAATATTTATAGTTTAAAGCTTTTTTTTTAAAAATTCTAAATTTTCTCCTATGTTCTTTTAAATTTGTTTGTTTTGCATTATATAATTTGTATAGTTTGTATAATTTTTTGGGTTTAGGGCATATATTACTAGGACTTTTTTTTGTTAGGGTTTGTATAGTTAAGGTTGTAATAGGGCTTATGGCAAAATATCATTTGGAATTTTAGGGTTATGCCTTATGATTTAATGTATGGGAATTTGGTTCATATATTTCAGGGCTTAAGGTTCATACTTTAAATTTTACTCATTGTATTGGTTTTTGATCCTATCACTTGTTTAGATCTATATCATAATTATGAATCTCCTTTGTTTCCATATGTTCCATAGTTATTAAAGTTCAATATTTTCTAACCCAACTTTACACAAGTTATGATATTTTAAGGTTGTTTTTTCAACTAGGACTACAAACTTTGGTGGAACATTGTCATCTTTTATTCATAAAGGTATGCATTTATCTCTTGTTACTTCTTTTGTTTTGTGTTTATATTTTCCCAATTCAACTTCTTTTCATTTCCTAGTTATTAGATATAGAATGGGTGTCAAGTTTCATTAAATATACAACCATAAATAAAGGTTTTATACCTTTACTCAAGCATTTCATATTCAATATCTCTTTGTAGTTTGATTTTTTCATACCCAAATGCGAATAATGCATTTATTCCCCACAACCAACGTGGATTTTATGGCCTAAAGCAGGTGTTGCATTTTGCACCTTTCAAATAATGTGCATTAATGATCACTATGTGGGTATTGTTACATGGGGTTTTCAAACATTGTGGGTTTAAAATAAATTTGGGTATTACATATGTGAACATCTTCAATGATGGAAGGTTTAATAGCTAAATGTGGGCATTGCCAAAAAAAAATTTAGTATATGGGTTCATAATGCAAGTATTGTACGTGATGTACATTGGAACAATAGGTATTTTATATCATGATGTGGGTTTGTAATGGGAATTCCAAGTCACAACATTGATTTGAAGGAAGCCATGTAGGTATTACATTTTGGGTTTTGTTCAATGATGAATGTTTATAGAATTATAAATTCTCTTGGTGTAGGAATTTGTCCTACCTCTTTTAATCATGGGAAAGGTTCCAAAGTTCCATTCTATTCATGTCCAAAACCCCACCAAGTCCACTTTCTCAAACAAGGACTTGGTGTGGAGGTCTGGGACACACCATGGAAGGCAAAATAAAATGACCATTCAATTTGCTTATGTTCTATATGCTCACATTTCGAAATTTTTGGAAGGTGAATGAGGGGATATAAGCACCCTCGTGGAATGGAATGTTTACAAAAACTTTCCAAGCCAAATGGATTGATTTTTCATTTCCAATGTGTGCATGTAGTGGTGTGCAATGGTTGTTATTAATCGCCACACCAACCAATCAATCCTACGCCCTTTAAGGCCTTTTGTGTCAAAAGCAAACCAATGTTTCAACACATCATGATATGATTCAATTGTCGTTTGGGTGTCTTGGTTGGAATTCTTCGAACACCCGCCATCCATAATTCTACAAACATAAACACAATGCACAAGGATGAATAACATTATTACAAAATAATTTTGAATACTAAACCATGATAAATATTATCACTTACCAAATTGATGGTAATAAGTCCAAAAGTAATTTGTCCACGCATCACTAGGCTTATGTTTGTGAAGGGTCTCTCTCACAACAACCTTCTCACGTTTTTTAAAATCATCAATTGTTTCTCCATGATTGATGGACATGTACATCACATCATGAAGGTCTTGGAAGATTCCACCCCGCACCTCCACATTTTTGATTTTTTTAATACCATGTAAGTGTTATGCTTTGAGAACATGCCAACAACAAAGGTAGATGGGAACCTTGTCCATTCCCTATACGACCTTAATAAGGACACATATGCAATAAAATCACCATGAGTGGATGGGGTTAGTACAACATAAAATGCATTAAAGTAATCAAAAATTTTCTAAAAGATACTAAAAAACATCTAAAGAAATAAACACAAAGTAGGTATAGAACTATTCGTAATGCCTTCAATTCTTCAGGTGCATCATCAATGAAAAAACATGATGGTTTCCAATGTGGAATGTGTGATAACATTTTATTTTTAAATGGTTTCAACCATTCAATCAAATCTTCAATTGTTTGCATACTTGTAATGATCCATGCTAAAAGAACACTCGTGTGATGATCATCAAACCCCATCAAGGTGAATAGTTGGACATGTCATTTGTGCCAAATGTGGCATCCATAAAAATGGCACCATTGTGACCATATGATAGCATGGATTCACATTGAGTTGGTGTTTAATACCTATGGTGAATGGGACTTGAGTCCCGTTGATTTCATCAACATTTTAGAAAAAAACACATCTTCCAAATGTTAGAGAGCTCGAGACTGAATTGAAATTGTAGGGTTGGTGTGTAAACGATAACTCCCTTTCTTATGTTTCCGATCCAAATATGCAATGCCTTGAAGCTAAATGAAATCATCTTGTGTCATGTTTTGACTCGCATTCACATGTTCCCACCAAATTGTTTTATGCTTGTCATATATTTGTTTGGCCATGTAACCTAAGTTTAGTTGGGCCCATGTGTGGTCCTTCAATGCTTATGACATGTGTGGAACATAATGAAACATACAAAAAATGGATTCCGGGTCATGCTCACCATGTGTGAATGACCCATCATTTCGTGTATGCTTATAATAAATCATGATTTCAACCACATCGGGGCGTGTGTATAAATGTTTATGCTATGCATATTTGTTTAATAGATCGAGTGTGGGTTGAGTTTTCCCGATAGTCTTATGGCCCATATCCACATTGATACCTAGACCAAAAACTCTCAAGACATAAATGATTACATCTTTGGTATATGAATTTAAAAAATTAAAAAGGTTAATGCCATAAATGTTTACCACATATGCTTGAGGTGGTTTTTGATAGTTGGAATTTCTGTCATAGTGGGTTTTGCAAATGTTCTGCATCCAAGTAGTCACCCATGGTGTAAGCTTTGTAGGCATGAAATAAAATGAAGCTTTACCTTCACAAGATTGAATCACAATGTGGTTGACTTTTGTATTAACTATGTGCCTTGATAGCTATGTGCCGAATGGGGATTCTGTATAATGGTTTGTTTGAAATTTTGGGTGGAAATGATGTATACTTATCTACACCCACCATCAGGAGCCGATGAAATCCGTGGGTAGTTGTGGTACCTTATCATTGCTATTTGTGATGAAGTGATGGTCTGACACTGTGAGCTAGTCTCCTAAGGATACAGTTATGACCACACAAGTTGTTGCATTAGCTTCTAAGTATTGTTGTGTTGGTGTGGAGATTTCGATGCAACCTCATAAAGATGACCATTTGGGCATGCACAAGTCTGGGACATGCCCAAAAGCATTCACAATGTCGTGTGTGCTAGTTACCCCAATTTGTGCACAGTCTCCTGACATAAAATATGTCAGTAATACTGCATCCACAGGTCTTTGTACTGTAAGTGTGCAGCCTTTTCAGTCCCAAATTTATGCAATTGCAAGTGTCCCTTCTATTTCATTTTGGAAGATTGTTAATAAATACTGAATCTTTCTTCCTACAGACATTTTTGCAGAGTGAAATTCACTCAAACACAAGATCTTCACCTGATATTGTTCTGTGAAGGTGTCTAGACATGAGGACTGGAGGTTTTGCTGGTTTGTCTTTCCCAGCATACGTTGCATCAATTGCCTGTGTTTTTGCTTGTCCTTTCTTCGAGGATCTGAAGCCAGTTGCTACTCTGTTAGGGGCAACATTGGATCTGCTGATTTGGTAGTGCTTGCTGTATTTTGTTCAGAAGCTGACTTTCCTGGTACGATATGCCTAGAATTGCATCCACTAAACATAAAATTTGAAGTTATGGTTTACTTGAACAGGCTCTTGCAGGAAAACCCAGTGAAGAAAGATAGAAATGATTGGGTGGTCATGCAGGACAATTACCACTGGATGAAAGACTTGTTGACCTTTTTCAGGGAAAAGAGGAATTGTACAGCACGATCTGTCATCGTGGGTGGACTTAGTAATAGCTGTGGATAAGATTGCAATTCCAGATGCCCATGACCTCACAATACCAGATAGAGTCTCCATGTAGGAGATCACAACAGATTGCAGGACTGTGGAAAGAATCCAAACTCTGGAGGTGCACACAGGGAAACAGGTACGCCAGTTCAGTACAGAATGGTGAAATTATTTGCCTGAATGCAACCACCACTAAACAGCTGGAAATTAATGACTTGTGTCAACTATCCCTGCAGGACAGAGAGTAAGTGTATGTGGATTCCCCATTGTCAATTCATAAGCATTCTCTTGTGACTTGTGAGCGGTGTTACACCCAGGGATGGTCATTGCAATCAATCCTTTCATCTGTCCACAATTTGGTTCAGACTTCAATGTGGGTATATTCGACAATTTTGCACCACAATCATTCAAAGTGATGGTGGAGCTGAAAGAGCTCAAGAAGTTACAACAGCAGATCATCTGCTCACAAGGAGGACAGCCCCTTCTTGGACTTGTGCAAAACCTTGCTAGCCACTCACCTAATTCACAAGTCAAAAAGGTATTTTCTTGCCAAAGCTTCCATGGATTGGCTTGGTATGTGGTATTCATTTCTGGTTCCCAGTGCCGCTATTGTGAAGTTGCCAAAAGGAGGCCATTTGTGGACAGGAGAGCACTTGCATGGCTTATGGCCTGTGGGTGTAAATTTCTTCAGGAATGAGAGATTTCAAAAACTGATATTAGTTCAAAGTGACTTCAGAAGGGAAGCATCAGCCCTGTTGATGTCATTTGTGACCGATCAGGATCTGAGGCAGTAGCACACCATCTGAACAGAGCCCAAGGGGTGTTTGCATGCCAGGCCATATAGCAACAGTTTCAGTGCTATGTTATTTCTACGTTGCTGGCTCTCTCTATAGTTGAGAGACAGTATGTTGCAGAGAGTCTCTTCTGACTGTCTACAGAGGGCTAAACAAGTGTCAATCAACACATTTGCAGATATGCAATGCAAAATTCCACTTGTATGCCATCTATGTGTAGATATGAAGGTTGATGGGGATTTTGGCAGACTGGGATTCAATCCAGCAAGTCTTTCCAACAAGATCCAGATTTTGGAAAGCATTGCAATCATGACAAGCTAGTATTGTTGATATTCAGAAAATTGTCTGGGAGTCCTCTGTCTCCGGAAAGTACTGTTGGGAATGGTGAAAGCATGGAGAAAAGGCAAAATGAGTAAATTGCTGGAGCAGATTGCATGCCTGTTGCAGGCTTCAGATCTGTACAAAGCAAAGTGTGTGCTCAGATTTTCTGTGTGTTAACTAACAATGCACATTGAAATCTCAGCTCCAAGAATGGTTGGAGAAGCATGGAGTTGCGCAGTCACTGATGAATGGGTTGAATGCTTTTGAGCTCTTCAACCATGCCATTGCAGACCACACAGCACTGTGTAAGCATGTTGAAATCACACAGCCAGGCACTCTTTTGAAGGTGGTTATGCTCTTTTTGGATGATACCCCAGCAATGCATATGATGGTACTGTCTGAAGCCATTGTGGGCAGACACTGGGCCAGTTCAGAACTAAGGAGGAGCTAGAGCAAGACACCAAAAGTCTCAAGCAGAAGACCCAGAAATGAGATGGAATATTCTTATCTGGCTGGTGAATGACTCAGAGTAGTGACTGCTACAACCAGGTCTGAGGCTGGATACAAAACTATGTTACATGGACCTCACCTCAGTGGGTCATCTGAATTTTAGCCACCAGAACTTATACAGGGATCTGAGACCCATGGTATGTATGTTTGAGACTGCTTTGGTCTCCTCTGCCTGCCCAGAGCTGTGGTTGAGTAAGCCATAGTATCCACTTTGCATGATGACACTATTGAGGTTTGTGGAGATAATTCTCAAAATCGATTGGTTACATCTCTTAAACCATCTTCCAATCATTACTCTCATTCTCTGTTCCTCTGATATGGATTCTGACTGTGGATGTATTTTCTAATTCTGACCTTGATTTGCTTTCTGCATGGTCATAAGGTTCTTGAACATTACTGATGAGAGGAAAGCAGGTGTAAAGGTGCAGCACTTGCCTGGGCTCACCTTGGCTTGGCCCTATCCAGATATCTGAGGTCTGCCAACATGATGGCAGTTTTGTGAATTTAGCATCCGAACAGTTGGTTGACATGCTGTGTTCTTCTTACCATAGACTTTCCAGGTTTGATTTTTGCACTTTCACCTCTTGATTGCTCCCAGGAAGCACTGCAGGAGCATCACTTGACCGTCATGGGGATCCTTGGCAAGCTATGAAGAAAGTTCCTGGAGAGGATCACAAAGAAGAACCCAATGGCGCAGGTTTTTTCTTTTGCCACAGGTATGTCTCCTACTCTATTATGAATGCTTGCAAAACTGAGTGCAACTCACTTGGCAAGTCTGAGAAGGTTGGCTAAGAATTCTGGACTGTTTTTGAACTGCCACTGAATCACACAGACAAATGCAATCAGGGCATCCAGTGGCAGCAGTTGTGGACAAATTTGTCCACCCTCTGATAGTCAAGCAGCTGGGGCAGATGCCTAGACATCAGTGGGCACTTTGACCCAAACATATGATGTTCTACACTGCAAAATAAATCAGTGATACTGGGGTAGCAGATGGCAATGGTTGGGAACAAGCTTGTGGCATGGCCAAAGTGAAGGGGAAGCATCAATTGGCACTTCAACAGAAACTGATGATGGTGGGGCAGCAGATGGGTGGGCATTAGGGAGCCCTAACTTAATTGAAATCATGGTGGGGCAAGGGAAGGGAAGGTATCCTTGGACTATCATATATATAGTTAATGAATATATAGTTATAGTTATATTCATTAACTAGAATGATAATGCAGCCAGTCTAGTTGTCATTGCATAACAGACTGATGTTGGCTTGTTTGCCCCTATGAGTGGAGCTGGCCCTTGGCAGTGAAAGCAAGGAGCCTGAGTACAAGAACATTGCTATTCTTTCAGATCAATGCGCCCCATTTTGCACAATCTAAGTGCCCATTTTCATTGTCGTTCTTTAGTCTACCATCTTTGAAGGTCAGCATGGCTGGTCCTAGCAGATTCATGTGATTGACTGTGCTTGTCATCAATTGACAGTGTATATGAGAATGGTGCCAGAATTTCAGCCCAGCATGATGCATTGGTGCAGGCACTAGTTGGTCCACCACCCCCAAAGTACACTGAAAATGCTGGGTGTGGTATTACCTGCACAAAGGTACATCATTCTCTAAATTTAGTACTCCATCAATGGTGCTATTCATGTTTCATCATGTTATCATGTGATGCTTAAGCATGTTATTGGGCCATTGTTATCAACAGGAAAATCTCCTGTGCAATAAGCCTTTGCCACAAGATTGCTTGTGAATGTACCTGTTAGCATTTTAATGGGCATTTGCACTGCAAAAGTGTTTCTGCACGGTCTCAAATTGCTTTGTAGTGCACAACTTGCAATGTAGCCTTTTTGGAGGATCGGTTGCTACTGATTCACAAGAATGTCAGCTTCCAGGACATCCAGCATTCTGGAACAGAGAATGATTCCTGCTACCACAAATGCCTGAAAGAGAAGGCTGCCAGCAAGTTCCCTGCCTTGGTTGGAAAAGAAACAAGTAATCTACACCAGGAATCTCAGGGAGCTCCTCCTCAGGTAATCTCTGGGAAATTCTTGAAGCTCAGTGCATGAACTTGGTTTTTCTTATTCCAATTGCAGGCCTTCAAGCTTGAAATTGTTGGCATTGGCCAAGAATGATGGTCACCTTAGATTCCGGGAGCTCATTTGTTTGTCTTCTCAACTGTAGTATCATTCATTTATGGTCTTCATCATCTCTGCGCAATTACTCCAAAAGATAAGATGCTTGAAGGCAGAGAAAGTAGTGGGTATCAAGTACAGCAGCCAGAGGGTTAAGAGAATGACAGTAAGGATCAGTAAGGACTATTGAGCAGCTGAGCATGAAGAACAAAAAACCCAAGTGCGACAGAAATCATGTTTCATCAGATCAATGCTGAGAAAGTTAGTGACTGTCACATGAGTAATCAGCTTCTTGGGTTGTTTGTTGCCCATGGGATCAGCAAAGCCATCAGAATCTCCAACTCAGTTTCTTCAGATAATATCAAATTGTGAAAGCTAGATCAATGGGACTGACGTTTGATGATTTACATTCACATGCTTCTTCTGTACATGCTGCTGCTTTGGAGACCATGTCAGAACGTTTGTTGGCAACAAAATTTGTGACTGCTTGTAGTGTAGCTGTTTAACTAATCATATGTACATGTGCAGGGTTGCAGGGTTGCTGGAACTGGAATGATCTCTTCTTCTTCTTCTTCTTCTCCTTCTCTTTTTCAAGCCCCATCATCAGATCTGGTAAGTTTGGCCCTTGGCTTCTTTCATCTTCTGCTTTTCTTTCAGAACAATGAGGTGGTAGTTACAGGTAAATTATGATAGTGAAGAAGAAAAAATTCTGCAAATCTATATGCTTGCAGCCTGACACAACAGTTGTATAGAATGTATCCTCACAAAGAGATAAATCAGCTCTGAGAAAAGTTTTTGATTGCAGAATTGTAGAAATGTTGCAGACCTAGTTTATTCTACCAAGTTATGATTTTGGGTCCATGACCTTTTTTCTTATCATGGTTTTTTGATTCGCAACATTTGCTATAATATCACCAGTTAGAAAGTCAGTAAGGCAGTCATAAGTAGCCCAAGAAGAAAACAACAAAGAAAAAAACACAATCAGGAAGAGAAGACAATTGCAATCAAAAAACTACTCAACCCTTTTTTGCCACCAAACCTGGGAATTTTTCTTTGCACTTTATTTTGTTTTTTTTTTCCTTAAATTTTGGAGGGGGGCAGGGGGAATGTTGCATGAATAATGGTAGGATAACACACTATTTACTCAACCCATTTCTTTTGTCATGTACCTGGGTTTTTTTTCTTCAATGTACTCAAGAATCTGCATGTGAGGCTGGCTGGTGATGTCTTGTCCCTGGGATTACATCTTCTCAGCTGCTGTTGTTCTCATTATGTTGTCCCCCCTTGGTCTTGCTTGCCAAGGAAGACGCTAACAAGCTCACTTAGTGCTCTTTTGTCTTATTACTATTGCCCGTTGTTCTGACAGGACAATGAACGCACACACACACCCCTTATGAACTTTGTGGGTGCCAATGTGCAGTCCTGTTTTGTGTGAGTCCTTCTTCAAGTTTCAGTGATGATTTTTGTTGTTTTAATTGTCATAGTTCATTATCCCCAGACTTCAAAAGTGGCTGATTTTAACGACGAGGGTGCTTCACTGCTTTGTCGTCCATGATCGTGTGAAGACTATAGCCACAGTTTGTGAAACTTGAGGTCTTTTTCTTCTTTTTTTCTTTTGAAGTTAAATTTGAGCAAAACCCTTTTGACTGTTGCAAAAGTTTTGCCCTTCTCTACGGACATATTGTCTCATAGTTTTTTTGTTTTTTTTTGTTTTTTTTTTTGTGTTGGGGGCAAATTTTGACCATTTTGTGATTTTTTTTAGGAAAAGAATATTCTGTCACAAAATCCCGTTTTTGAAAAAAAAAAATTGCCATAAAAAAAATTTCTTTAAAATCACCAAAATTCATCACAATTGCCTAAAATATGGAAGGGTGCTCAACATTTTCTATTTCCATATTTTGAATATCATCAAATTTGGCTCAATGTCCTTATGGATAATCACCACTTGAGCAACATCACAAAATTGGGGAAAAAAAACTGGTATCGTCAGCACCTTGTGAGTAAGAAAAATTAAATGTGTAAGCATAGTACCTATATAAGCATGTTTGAGTCAATCTAAATTATTTATATGTAGGGTAAAGCCTTAGGGTGGGGGCATTCCCAAAATAAGGTTTATAGTCAAGTTCGGGCCCGAATTTGGGGAATGTCTCCCATCGATGGGCTTTACCTATCATAAAGCATGAGGTAAAATTTATCATGAACTAGACCTACATAGATCACAAGGTGTGTAAATGGGAGGGTACCTATGCCTACTACTCCATAGTGGGAGGGTTCTTAAACTTTTAAGTAGGCATAATTTCCCTCCCACCCTTGATGAGGAGACATAATATCCTTCCCAATTTCTAGGAGGGGATTTCATGGATATAAGGTGCCCTTCACATACACTATGAACTTTCTCCAATTGCTTTACGATTTTGGGAAGCTCAGTGGTGTAGGAACCTAAAATGGTCATGTAGGGGTCCTAGTCCTTACATCCTTAGTCCTTATCTTGGCAGCCCTTTTTAGAAAACACTGCCCCTCGCTCATGGTTGCTAATCCAATGAGTTAACTCCTAAGAGCCTCGGCTTATTTTACAACCATTTTTCCTCTATTGAAGACTTAGTTAGAAATTTGGTTGAATCTACTCATCCATGAATTGAATTACAAATTCAATCATTAGATTTAAAATTTACAAGCTCGTAGTTCTTTGACAAAAATTTCAGCCAAAATTAAGCAAAGAATGATAAGATAGCAAAGTTAGATCAAGCTTGTACAAGATCACACAACTGCTGTCCAAAGTTGGATTTGAAGCTTTACCAGCTCAAAAAAGCTTTTGACATGAATTAATGTGGTTCTAATAAGGCACTCACAATGGTGAACTTAATTACTCCCAAAAAAAAAAATAGTCAAGCCCAAATTTGATTTTTCAAGAATGAAGCCTTCCAAGTTTTGGAATGAGAACAAGAAAATCCTCAAAAAGGAGTAACAAACTGAAGAAGTTCTCATTGCTCAGGTCTTAAATGAGTTTTCAAAGTTAACCTAGCTAGGCTAGGAAGCCTGATTGGGGATGGAACCCTTGGTCAGCCCCCCACCCCCGATGTTAAAGTGGTTGCATGGGGCTTTCTTGACAAACCCGTCACTAAATCCACTTGGATGTGCTTGGGCAACATACCATTGGAAAGATATTCCATGTGTGCACACTCAAGCAAAAAATAATAAATATTTAAATCTCTACCATCTACATCAAATGTTTTATGACCACCTTAACGCATGCTAATCACTCTTCATATCGCAATTTGTGTATAGAGGAGCACTTGATGAAACCATGCCAAACTTTATAAAAAGAAAGCACGCAAAGAAAGGGAAAGAAAAAAAAAACAACAAGCAAAGACCAAAGTTCAAGCAAACAAGCAGCCCAAATGAGGCAGGCCACAAAGAGAAAAGGGAACCACTAAGAGTCGAAACCTTCATTAGGCATGAAGCATATCAACTAAAAGAAAGGGTAGGTAAACTCAATAAAACTCCAAGCTTAGACTAACCTTCCCTTGCAGTAACAACTCATTTAAAGATGAAAGTGGCATTCCACTCTCTGTAATGCCATCGACACTTTCTATTTATAATAGGAATGCAACATCGATAAAGGAGGGCTTCTAGTGCCCTTTGCTATTCACACCATGTTAGCACATCGATGAAAAAAGTTGTCGACTTGCTAATGAAAATACCCAAAAACTTCCTTGGCAAATGAGAGAAATATATTTGCTAAGTAATGGTCGCAATAAAGTCCTTCCTTTACTTGAGTCACCAATGTTGTAATCACTCCACAAAAAAGAGCCACCCATGATATAACTTTGCTCAAGTGGGGTTGACAATGACAACATCTGTCAACCTGCAAATGTCATCAACTAACAATACAATATCGACCCACCTACAAAAAGATTGAAAAGAAAACAATGAAAAAACATGAGTTTAATCTCACAAAACATAAAATCCTGCATCTCTCACAATGGATGCAAAAGCATTCTGAATGGCATCATGGGATGCAATCCTCTCCCATCATGGACACAACGGAGGAGGTGAATACCCATGGGGTATAACGACTGAACACAAATGCAATGTGTCATACCAAAAGCCAGAAGATGGAGGAGGCCTAATCTAGTCCACAATGCAAAAAAATAAACATCAAAGGACAAACAAAAACATAAAATGACAGGGCAAGCAAATAGCCAAACTCTTGAGCACTTGTTTACAACAGTTCTATGCTTAGCCACCATTGAGTGCAAACCAAGATTGGTGGAATAGATGCCTTTTTGACCTTGTGAATGACCTCTTTTCATACCCAATTTGAGGACATGCTGAACATCAAAGCCATTCCCAAAAACCCAAAAAACTAAAATCCAAAACAAGGGGTTTTCTTTTTTTTCAATTCTTTTGATAAAACCTTGCATGTTCAGAAGTGTATTTTACATAAATAGTTGGTGTTTAAAAACCCCTGAAGACTATATCAATTGCATGGCTAAAAGCCCAAACAGAGATTAAGCAGACGACATTGGCAGATCTTTGCTGAAGCTGGAAGAATCAGACAGACTTCATGCCAGATCTACCTATTGAAGCTGGAAGAATCACGCAGCATTCATGCCAGATCTATCTACTGAAGCTGGAAGAATCAGACAGCCCTGGTGCCAGATCTATCTACCGAAGCTAAAAGAAGCAGATGACATTATAGCATGATCAGGCTTGAACACAAAGTGATCAGACTTCAAATCAAGTCTCTGAAGCAGGTGGAGTTGTTGGCACATCAAATCATTAGCAGTGCGAGTCATGTGTCAGATTTGTGTGAAGGCTGAGAAGGTCAGGGACTTCATACCAGACCTCTGCAGAAGCTGGAAGAATTGGACGAAATTCATGCCAGAGCTTTTGGATAGATTTTGAAAGAGTTGGACATGACTTCATGCCAGATCTCTCTGCTGAAGTTTGAAGTGTTAGTTCAGGGACATTATAGCAGGATCAGACACTAGACAGTCTGTGATTGAAACCAAAAGCCATTAATACTGCTAACCCATCCTTCTGACTGCAAAACTTTCAACCTAGACCAACTGTGTTCTGTGAAAAATAAAAAGCCTGTCATCCTCAAAAGCCAGTTATGAAAGCAATGTGATACTTTTTTGCATAGTCAGGTTCTCAAGAACTAACCTTGTTCGTGCATTCTACATGTCTTCTTAGACAGGTCATTCTCCCTGACCAGCATCATGTTGCAGCACAACCAGAGACAGTGATCAACAAAAGGGAATTGGTGACCGTTACCAGCATACACAGTTTGCAACTTCCAATGTGCAGGGAGATTGTACCCAAAAGACCATTACCTTCATGCACCAGCTCCTGAAGCATGACAAGACTTTTAGCAGCTCAACGCCAGCTGGTTGTGTATCTAACTGGGGAAATGTCCCACACACCACTGTTCCAGCCCAAGATGCAACAAAGCACCTCAAGCAGCAAAAAGCTCAAACAATCATCACAAAATCTGAACATGATACAGGAACTCGTCAAACTTGAAACGAAGTTTGCTGAACTGCCTGAGTTAAAACTAGAACACTAAGCCTAAGAAGATTTTTGTATCAGAATACAGTGCCAGGAAATGTCCAGATACAGAAGCAAACTGCTCAGGTAATTCAATCGAGCAGATAGCTCCCATAAGCAAGCGCACAGTATTGTCTCTTCATACAGAATAAGTTGAAACCTGTTCAGCAACAAAAGGTCAGAAGTAAAATCCAGAGCAATTGCATCTACTTCCATCCTGTCATCAAGCAAAACAAAGTGAGAAAAGCATTGAAAGAATTGAAGTACAGGCAATAAAATGAAGAAATGCACCTAAGAAACCGCTGCTGATCTAAAATGAGAATTTCAAAAGTGCAAATATTAACATAGAGAGACAAAAAAATGTGTTTGGAGTACACATTATTAACATAGAGGGAGAGAAAGAGCCTAAAGACTTCGATTTTTATGTGAAAGATATACAGCAGCTACTGAACAAGAATATGACTCAAAACAAGTCATTTTTGAAGTCCAAGGCTCTGTTCCCTAACTTCAATACTGCATCAAATGGCTAGCAGACTGGCTAAATTCTTTTGTCTTCAATCAAATTTGTAAACCTCTGGAATCTTCACTGGATACTGAGAAATACAGTGTGCCCAGGGTGATTTCTGTGATGGCTGTATGGTCCGAAGGGCCTGCCAGACAGCACTATTGCACTTAAATCCACTACCAAAAGCAATTTGCCAGATTCTATTGCCTTTGCGCATTCTTCCTTTTGCTTCTGTATATGCCAACTCATACCAGATTGTGGACGATGAAGTATTTCCAAATCTATGAAGTGTCATTCGTGAAGGCTCTGAGTGTGCTGGAGAGAGCTGCAGGTTGCTCTCTAGCTCATCGATTACAGCTCGTCCTCCTGCATGGATGCAGAAATGCTCAAACGCAAGCTTAAAATCAGGGATGTATGGTTTCACCTTGAAGTTGAAAACCTTTCGAGCAACAAGGACTGTGAAGAAGAGGATCTGTTCAGAGAGAGGAAGTACAAGAGGGCCTAGAGTAGTAATGTTTGTCTTCAAAGCATCCCCTGCAATTGCCATAAGGTCCTTTGAAAGTGTCACTCCCATGTGCCCTGCCTCGTCTTGCTCCTGATAGACACATTCGTAACTCTTGTCATCAGCTCCCTTATGAGTCCTCACAACATGTTTGAGTTGGTACTTGGATCTTGACCTGTCTCTGCCTTTGTTGGAGAGAAGAATAGCTGCTCCACCAGTTCGAAAGAGGCAGTTTGGAATGAGCATGGACCTTCGATTTCCAAAGTACCAGTTCTGTGTGATGTTTTCCATGCTCACAACTATAGCATATGTACCACCATGGACTTGTAAAATGTCCTTGGCAAGATCGATCGAGATCACACCTGCACTGCATCCCATTCCTCCTAAATTGAAGGTGCGAATATTACCCCGCATTTTGTATTTGTTCACAATCATGGCTGACAGAGAAGGTGTTGGATTGAAAAGAGAACAATTCACAACCAGCACACCAATGTCCTTCGGCTTCACCTTTGTTTTCTCAAACAACTCATCCAAGCACCCGAACATGACCTCTTCTGCCTCCTCCCGTGCAAACTTCATGTTAGGGCATGGTGGAAGAGCATGCATGGCTGAAGGAAGATAGGTCTCATCTCCCAGCCCTGACCTCTCCAAGATCTTCTGCTGAAAATTGACACTCTTCTCATCAAAGAACCCCGACATCTTCGTGCGTTCCAAGAAATAATTCAATTTTACCTTCAGTGACTCCTGTGGCAAGTAACAAGCATAATCGACAAGGTAGATCGGCCTTGGCCTTGACATCACATACACTGTCAGGAAGAACACAAGAAGCAGTGAACAGATGACCAAGCTCACAAGGTCGAACTTCAGGTTCTCCCATAACTGCCACAAGTCATCAGGTCGGAACCGACCCACCTCCAACAGAACTCCAAGCAGAAGTGGAATGAAGAGGAATTTCAGCACATGGGTGATCAGATAATGGTAGCCAAGCTTCACATATTTCAGATTCACTGACTGCAAGAAATCAGGAAGCCGCCGCTGTGCACTGATGTGGATTGAAAACCTGCCCACACTCATTGTGCCTCCTCCTCTTTCCGCAGCAGATGAAGGATTGATACCTCCTCCTGGTCTTGCTCCTTCTCCGCCTCCGTCTCCCCCCTTTGCCATGGTGTGCTTTTTTGTTGAGTTTCAACACTAACTTCAGAGAAAAACCCTTTTCTCCCGAAGAAGAACACCATACAAGGAGACACACACCCAGAAAAAAAACACCCAAGACCTCAAAAGCTGCAGATCTAAAGGACAACAAGACTTCTCCACTCAGGAGGCATGTCCAACGAGGACTTGAAAGACTTCCTCGACGTTCAACAAGTCCAAACAAAGAATTACAAGAACCTGACACTGACCTAAAAACCCGTTTGAAACAATGGGTGGTACTGCAAAGACTCCGTGCAAGATGAAGACTACTAGGATACTAGCGCGGACGTTGAAATGACTGATGTTGTAATGCAATGCAATACAATGGGTAGTACTGCAAGAAACTAACTAACTAATTAGCAATAAAAAAATGTGGCAAGACTCGAAGACGACATAGTGTACCTTGCATGGAGCAGAAGAAGCTCCAAAATAGAAAAAAGCACAGCAGAAGTCTAAGAAAGTGGGGTAGGGAGAAAGAGACAGAGCGCACGCGCACACACACACACATACACACAACAGGATACACACAGTCTGCCAGCCAAAAAAACAGCAATGCTGAAGTACAGAAGAGTCCTTCAGCTGGCTGGCTGGCTGGCTGGTTGGTTGGCTGGCTAGCTAGCTCCCCTACAGAAGAAGAAACATATCCCACTTCTTCTTGCCTTGCTTTCTTGCTTCCTTGCTGCAATGTAGAATTGTGGCGGTGATGGGTGGGTAGGCTACACGTATAAAAAGCACACTGGAACTCACTAGCAAAGTATCATGAAGCTTGATTACGAAGAAAACTTTGAACAAAGAAGTCCACCCAACAACAAAAAAACTTTGAACAGCGAAACCCAACAAAAAAAACTTATTTGTACGCGGTCCCCACTACTACTGCTTCTTCTGACAACAGCACTTCTTCTGACAACAGCACTTCTTCTGACAGTAGTAAAAGCCAGAACTGTCACATACAATACATCTACACGCCAACCGTCCCCAACCCCTCACGCACCAGAAAGAATACAGAGCAACCTGGTTCTCTCTCTCTCACCACCGTACCACTTGCCGCACTCCGCCGCTCATTATTGAAAATGCCTTTGCAACGAAAACAGCAATGATTTTTATTTTTTCCTGATAACGCATTTCACCCCCACACACACACAAACACACCCCGATAATGATAATAATAATAATAATAAGATTTTTTTTAAATAAATCAATTGCCAATTTTCGCAGAAACACTAGGACGATGCAAAATGCTATACTGCATTCAACTGTATCCTCCTCCAAGATTACTACAAAAACAAGCAAGAAAGAAAGAAAGCTCAACAACAACAACAACAACGGTAATAGCGATAGAAACAACAGTAACAGCAAGAGCAGTAAGTAGTCGCACAGATGAGAAGAAGTAAGTTGCCTCTATTTTGAGAGATGGCAATTGATAGGAATTAGGTGTTTATATTAAACGGGGTTGTTATCCAAACAAGCTCCTCAAAGAAGGAATGAGAGATGGCGATTTTATGATCTTATGAATTTTAATTTTTTTGGGTTTCTCTCGCCGCTGCAGCGTAAGTAAGTACAGACGCGCGCCGATGCACAGGCAGCAGAGCTGAGCTGAGCTGCGCTAATGAGCACGGATGGACGGTAGGGAGCTGAAGTCGGGAGGCGCCGAAGCGTTTGAGAGAGAGAAAGTCGGAGAGGGAAACGAAACGAGCGGATGGATTGCAGTGTGCGCGGGAGGGAGGGAGGGAGCGTCCGTCCGCGGCCGTATTCGAACCCTCGTCGCTTGTCCGTTGTCACTCAAAAACAATCTCTAAAACGCCAACAAAGTGAAGAAGCAAAAACAAAAAGTATTTAGCTTGGTATTTAATATTTATTAATGTATTTAATTTATATTTGTTTGCCTGAGCCTTTTTGGGCACTTAGTGTAAGCAGGGGTTTTTTTTTTTTTTTTTAATTTTGTGATATCGAAAATTTGGCAAAAAAAATTTCCAATTTTTTTGCCAAATTAGTTGATTTGATTTTACTCTAGCAAAACGCATTTTAATTAATACCTTTCATCAATTTTATTGTACCAGTAATTTGTTTCCCTTCATAAATTTTTTTTCAAACAAAAAGGTTTGATTGTGAGAATTATATAACCCTAGTTGATTAGCAAGTTCCACAAAAATTATATTATTTTAGACACACTGAAATTTCCAAAGGAGTTTTGTTTCATGAAGGGCATTTGAAATATTTGAGAATATTTTATTTGTCAAAATGAAATCTTTAAAGTTAAATAATTATGTGGCACAGACCCTATGAACCTGCTATTTAACTGTGTGTAAGAGATATATATATATATAGACAATTCAAATTAAAATGATTAGATAATTATGAAATGTAATTAAATTTCTTTTGCCTAATCTCACTTTTTCCAAATTGATGTTGATCTAGATTATACATAATTTAAACACCAATTTGAAATTTAGCATTACTACAAAACAAGACTTTTTTTTAATAGAAATGTTCTTTGTAGTTGGATTAGTTTCTTCTTGCATCATGAAGAAAGGGGACTGGACAAGTCAGACTCGCATCGAAAGGCCCCTAATCACTAAAGGTGACACCTTAGTGATTAATTACATTTTGAGCATGTAAAACCTAATCAAACATTGCAATTCAAGACCATGGTTTCCCCCCCGCCCCCGACAATTTTGTAATACCAATTTTTTTTTGCAAAATTAGTGAGATTTACACTAGAAAGAGAAAGAAAAAAATGCCAATTTTTTTCATTTTTTGAAAAACCAAAAAATTTGTCACAAAAAAGAAAAAGAAGGGTCAAGACCATGGTTGTTACATTGAGAATATGTGTATGCCCAAATAATGGGGATTCAGTGATTATCCAACATCATGGATGAAGATATATAGTACGTAGTCTAATCTCTCCGAATGAAACATGAGATTATTTTCACATAGATTTTGTGCAAAAGGCTTTTTCAAGTGAAGATGTTTGTTTGTTGTGTTATACCAACAACAACCTTTGGTGACTTTGAAGCTTGGACCCCACATGTAATTTAAACAATAGCTAGTCTTTGGAGAAGTGGTTGTGCAATGTTGGGTTGGCATGAAAGAGTGCATCACATGTAGAACTTGCATATAATCAATCCATGATGATTTTGGCAATGTTTTCCCAACCTACAAGAAGGCTCATGTGCAATCCACCAACCTACTATGATTAGAAAACACTTTGAAGTTTGACCCCATGTAATTAGAGTGATCATAAGGAAGTGGCCTTTTGCATGTTGGGCCTACAAGGAAACAACAAACAACCCCAACATTCAGCTTAATGACCTTGTGGATGGGTGGGCATTCTATTTTGCAAAATGCCCTTACCCACAGTTCACATTACAACCTTTTTTTTAATTGGTGAAATCTTACCTAAACCGAAAATTAAAAATTGAAAGTTCAAAAACATTGTGATTTTAGAGGTTTTGAATCGTCACAAGTGAGGGGATAAAAATAGTAGAAATCGATAGAATTCTATCTTTTGTTTAAAGTATGTAACCAAAAATTTAAAATATTTTATATTTGATTTATAACCACATTTGGCTAAATCTTCCTAAGGATGATAATTGTCATTTTTCGTGAGTCTTCTTATCAAATGATTGCCACTTTGGCTACAAACAGAAATTCCCAAAAAGAAAACACACACACGCACGCTAGTACACATGGTGGGCAAGGTGAACATTGAAGAGTTTTTACAAGAGTTCTAAAAGGATGTCACTTAATGCATCTTCACCATTTAGAGGAAACACCCCTTCCATGGTAACTTGTTGGACTTGTTTGTGGTTTGCATGCGCGACCACCCCATTTGGTATAACTATTGCCGAAGCTAAGAATCATGTGTTTTGCCTCCACAATGGGTTAGGAGACCATGACAATATCCAACACTTATAATGCATTTTGTTGACATTTTGTTATACATCCATGTGCATCAAGGTTAGGATCTTGGTGGTAACAAAAGTTTTTGAAATTGTCACAAGCAAGAAGGAGAAGAACTTTGTCGCTCCATTCATCCACATTCACAAGGCTTAGTCACAAGTAAATGGTTAGATATGCAACACATTTTGGAGAGGATTTGTGACCATTAGAACAAAAATCACCCAACATCTAGTGTGTACATACCAAGGAGATCTTAGAAAACAAATGGGGAATAATTAAACATGACATCTCCAAGTTCATAGGAAACTTTGGAGTTGTTGAATTTTTCCAAGAATCAAGTGCAAACCACAAGAAGATCATACACAAGTCCTAAAATTCTACAAAGCAAACATCCAAAGGGTCAAAGCTTTATTTTCGTACATTGTTGGTTGGTGTTGAAAAACGTCTTGTGTTAGACTAACATGTGCATGGATGTCATGAAAACCATGCCCTTGAGATAAAAGTTGAGCACTTCACTTATGTCAAATGTTGATGCAAATGAAATAAAATTAGTTGAAGTGTCATCAACTCCAAGCTCTATAACAAAATACGTTATTATTCCATAACATATTATTTGTATCTCAAATGCTTCTTAAAATATACAAGGAGTGACCTTCCCAAGGTTTTGACTTTAGTCCCTCTTAGTTTTATTGGAAATAATTATTCTAAAATACTCTACAAAAAAAACAATTTAAAATGGGTCATTGATTAAAATAAAACATTAAAAAGACACATCCACCCTTTTCCTTATTATGCATTTCTTTTTTCATTCATCTTGAACTTTGTTGTTCATGGTTTTTATCAACAATAATTCATTTCAAAACTTTAACAAACAATTCAATTCCCATTAGCCTAAATTGAATCCACAAAAAAACAAACAAGCCTCACAATTATATATATGTTCAATTCTCTTCCTACATAGCCTTATAACAATTATTTGACATCATGTGAAAGCTTTAATTGAACCAAAACGTTTTTGTCCATAATACATTTATCAACTATTTTAAGGAAATGAGGATTTGCACCATACAAATAATCATTGTGTTCCTTAATGCATTTTTCAATTTGTTTTTTGTAAAGTGTGTACTTACTATTAAAAAATAATTTTAATCATTCAAACACAACGTCAAAACCCTACATTTGCTTGAGACACAAATCAAGATACAAAAACATACACAAAAAAGTAGACTCACATACAACAAGGGTTGAAACTCCTTTTAACACCAAACTTGGTACTAAAAAAAGTTTCATGCTACATTTTTAATTTGTCATGGTGTTGAGCTTTCATTGTTGGTTATCCCAATGTATTGTGCATTCACTATTATCTAATCTTGTAGTCTTTTTCTAGATTTTTTTGGCCTCAACTTGGACTTCATCCTAAGTATTGAATTTCTTTCCAAATTTTTCCCATTTTACAAATAACCCTCTTTTAGGGATGAATTAAGGATAAAGGGAGAAGTTAAGGTTTTTAAAAATGTGATTTTATGGATTTATTTATTGTGCCAACAAAAACACTTTGATTAGTGTTGTCAATTTTGTAAGATTCAAAATTTAACCTACTGCACTATTTATATTGTCAAAACTAATTATCCCAAATTTCAATATGAAAAAGTACTTATGTTTGTAAAATAAGATTATCAAAATTATAATATTCTAAAACAAGGTTTCTTGATCCCAATTTTTTTTATCAATTATAAATTTCAAGAATATTTGTTGAAGATTCATGACAAATATGGTCACTATTTGCAATTTGTAAAACATTGTTCTATTCTTGCCATGGGAATTCCCATGTTGATGTGGATATTACATCATTTTATGTTTTTAATTCCCTTTTGGAAATAACAATGGATAGTTTCTTAACTAAACATGATTGATTGTTTTTTCACATTTTTGGGTCAATGTTTCATTTTGAAAGATGAACATCTCTAGCTTAACAGGGAAATAAATTTATCTAATATTCAAACTAAGAATTTAGAAACCCAAAAAAGATATTTACTCAACGTTGGTTTGTTGGCTCTTCCAAGTGAGAATTGATTACACAATTATGTTTGGGATACAATTTTCACCTGAATTGATAATAATGTTTTTAAAAGGAATTTTGTTATGTAGCATAAATGGCAATCATATAAATGACAATGACCCCTAGAAAGATTTAGACAAATCTAACTATAAACTAGAAGCAATACAAATTTGTAATCAACTTTTTACATTCATGCCTACACACTTAGAACCAATTATTAGAATATGGTGATATTTACTTTTTTTCCCCTTCACTTGTGGGATGAAAACCTTCCAAAATTCTTTTTTTTTTAAATTTTAATTTGGTAAGATTTTGCCAATAAAAAAAGGATAACTAAAATGCAATTTGTGTGTGATAATAATCAGAAACTTGGTTATACTCTCCATGTCATTTTTGTGGAATTAATGAAATGTAACACTTGCTTACATATTAGTGTAATGGTTCGCAAACTTACCATAACTACATTCAAATAATGCAAATTAATCCTTCAAAAGGTGCCAAGTGCCAACACTTGCAAGAATCCTGATTTCTAATGCCACAACTCACATCATCATAATTTACAATTTTTGTCAATCAAATTTTATGGTGTTTCAAATACCATGAGGAAATTTATTATTTATGGGTTCATTTTGGAACTTACAACACATGGTAAATATGTTATAATAAAATATGATGGATTTTAATGAACTTTTAAGGAGCTGAAAATGTTTTATCTATGAATGAAATTTTCTTTCAAAATGACTGAAAATGTTGTCATCTATGCTCTAACCAATTTGTAATCACAATTTTCAAGGATGTTAAATAAGCCAAGTAAAAAGAATGTGCCATTTGGTTGAAGCATGGTGTATGATTAAAGTTAGAAAAAGACCAACAATTCTATTATTAGAATCATTTGAACACATTCAATACATATTTCATTTCAATTGCCTCAATTGGTGTTAAAACATTTGCCATTTGGTTCATATGTCTTGTTCAACTTTTAAAATATTATGATTTTTGAAATTTTTGAAAATGGTATCAAATAATAATTTTATGAATTGTCTACATGGTTGTTGGACTGTTGATTTTGTAATGGTGAATTTTTACCATTTTGTGAAAAATATTTGGAAAGGAGTATTGTTACACAAATTCCTTGTTTTTTGGGAGAAAAAGGGGAAACAAAATCACCAATATTTTTCCCAAAAAACAATTTCCAAAAAATCCCATAATTGCTTAAAACAACATGAAAGGTTAAATTGTCTTTTGAATGACTACAACTTGAGCAACATCACAAAATGGGGAAAAAAAAAAGAAACATTACATTGAACTAGCCCATGTGTTCACTACACATGTAAGACTTACCAAATACATACAATACATGTTACAAGACATATAATTTTCATATCCATGCACAAAAATGCAAGGTTAAAGAAATTATTCCAAATTCTACCAACAACTATTGCAACCAATTTGAGTAGATTCAACATTTCAATATCAAACACATGTGACCATGACTTGTGATATTAAACACATGTAATATTGAATGAACTTCAAAAGGGACAATGGTAGACCTTTTTCACCCTGAGTCAAAATCTAATTTTCATTAAATTTTGATTAATTTATTGAATTTCCAACGACAAATTTTATTCTAAATTCAATATCTCCCACACCTTTTGTTTAAAAATTACAAAATCATCTTCATAAAACCCTGCTCATCAAGGGCTTTCCAACAATACCAAGAAAGTGACAAAAGCCATTTTAGTGCAAGAGATCTCAGGATGACAATCGACAAACTACCATACTTAATGCATTAGATATTTAGTTTTGATCAAAAGTGTGATTTCAAAACAATTGAATCCAAATTTAGCAAAGTCTTCGTTGTATTTGATTCAAGTTTAGAACATATTCTCAATTTGATAATTTATTAGAAAAACAATTCTCGAATTTCATCTTTAAATAAATATTCCCCAAATTATGTTTTCAAAAAAGAAATGTGAAAACTAATATATTAGCATGTATTTCAAAAGTATGAATTTGATTTTCTCATAAAATTAGAGATACGTTTATATATATTTTAATTCAAAGGTGACTTAGACATATTGTGAAAAATAAGAAAAGTGTTGAAGTATGGATTTGTCCAAAAGAAAATGCACCAAAAGGAAACAAATTTGCTAATTAGGAATTATTCTGATATTTTTCATGATCTACATTATACAATAGACTAGTGTAATATGATATATATGAGGAATGGAATTATTCATTTCATAGCCTGGCATTGTTATGATGGTTTTCAACACCACAATGTCTGTCTTATCTTGCAGTGCAAAATGTCTGAATGGTTTTACCTATAAAAGATTTTTTAATGATGAAACTGAGGTGAGGATAAGGTATTCCCAACCTCTTGGAACATAAAAGATTTTTGCCTTTATACTTGGATATAGCTCAAATCAAGCACACCACCCCCTTATGTACTTTTCCTTTACCCTTTTCTTTTTCTTTTCTGCCTTTCCTTTGCCCTATAGATTCCAAGAATAACGGTTCAAGCACATGAGTGGTCTTCATTACCTACCTCAAAAATGCACTCAAAATCTAACCATCATAAAACTTTGTAGTGCAAAGCAATTCAGCAAGTTACGCAACTTGACATCAAGTTTCATTGGTAGCATATCCTGTAAAGGATAGATTCTGTAGGTAGATAGGTAGGTACATAGATACGATGGACATTACTAAGTGAGCTACTAAACCTAAGTAGAAACATATAGACGGTTAGTTAAGCTAGAGCTAGTTGATAGTTAACAAGTAGGTAATAAAAACAGAAACTGAGCTAACTACCATGATTAACTAGAGAACTGAACCCAATGAAAAAGTGTTTCCTATCCACTCACCATCCATCCTTCATGGGGTGGGATTACATGTAACCCACCCAGCAACAACCATGCACCAGCCATTCAAAATCCATTATCACACACTAGTTGTGGATGAATGAACAACAACTGAGTTACCAAGTTTCCACATCCACAACTGAGTTACCAAGGTTCAACCTTGGTGACCTATCCTACAAACCCTCCTACTTCCACTTCCCAATCAGGGTTCATTTTACTGCTGAACTTTTGCCAAAAAGCCAAGTTCTAAATTCAAAAAAGAGGTGATTTTGAAGGTTTTCAGTCACCAGAAGTGAGGGGGAGAAAAGTCGCCAAATTCATATACTTGATTTTCATTGTGTAATTAAACATAGAAGGATGATTAAAGATTTGTACCTTATCAGAATTTATAGCCAGATTTGGCTAAATCTTCCTAAGGAGGATGATCGGCACTTTGGCTACAAACAAAAATTCCTAAAAAAATAACACTGCCCACAATGCACCCAAGTGGGTAGGTAGGTAATGTAAGTGATTTATATGTATGTAGGTAACTAGGTATGGCACTTGATGGCTAGTAGGTAGGTGGATACCAGTGTTGGTAGGTTTTGGGATTTGCGCATAATCAAAGTGTAGGTTACAAGGTCTTCAAGTTTTGGGATTTAGGCATACCTATTCAAGTCCAGGTTATAGAGACTAAAAGGTTTCAAGTTTTGTTGGAACCATCATTGGAACCTAACCAAAAAAAACTGAACTCTTCGCAAAATTGAATTAAAATCTGAACTGGGGTGCTGCCCCCATTTTAAACAAATTTAGATTCTCTAGATAAATAAGTATAACTTTATTATTTAAAAAAGTATTAGATGGGCCCTACATTTGAAGCAAGTTATTGTATTTGATTGGTTGTGTATAATTAATATTAGAGAATCTGTAACTCAAACTATATGCATCGATCGAACAAAACTAATACTATAAATAAATAAAATTCTTTAGTCGACTGTAAACATGGAGATGAAACTTTGTGAATGTGGTCTTAAACCAAACCAGATCTAAATTCCTTGAAAAATTAAGAACTGGACAACATTGACAGATATACATGTGGATGCTTGGTATATAGCTAACGCATCGTGGTTAGCTACGGGACACTGGAATACAACGAAAAACTTGTTTCATGCACATGTTGCATGCTGCACAAGTTTTTAGTGACCATCTTGTATGATGCGCTGGGTGGGTGTGCTGGTCCACTCTGGCCCATGGTATGCTGGTGACTGTCGGTTCAATCTGGCCTGTTAGATGGCGAGGACCAACATGTTAACCTGGCCTGTTAGATGGTGAGGAGCAACATACTCGAGGAGTTGCCGACTCTCTCCAGAACAGGAATCATGCATCTTCATCAACTTCATAATGAAGCGTGCATGGCAGATGGGGGGTTCAATAGTCCATTCATGAAAAGTTCCAAATGATAGGTATAAAACAATCAAACCCAACATGCTAAATTATCAGAGAAGAAAGCAAAGAACATCCAAAGCTTCAAAATTACAGAACCCAACTCTTTGATGGGCACTGGAAGCTCAGCTCCAGTAGAATCAATGAGTAGAAATATTTGAGTTCAAATTGTGTCATGTTTATCTGTCTGCCATCTTCTTGTCATGTTTGTGGATTGCAAAGTCCAACAACACTAGTAAATAACCAACCTGTTTCTCTCCCTACCCCACTCCTGACACTTTCTGCACTAGTTGAATTTTGATTGCCTCCTCCCTGCATTTCATCACATGTGGTGTTATTATTAGATATTATTTTCTGTAACAAATTTCATAAATGCTTTAAATTGAATTATAATATTCTATTCTGATTATTTTTTAAAAATAGAGCAGTGAGTGAATCAAATTAAAGTTGAATTACCACCCTCAGTGCACACTCCACTCCAGAGACACAACATTAATTTTGCAACTTAATGTTTCTGCTAATCTATTTAATGACTGCACATTTCCTGAATTTTTTAAATACTAGTTTGTTGAGCTATTAAATGGTTGGAAATATTTTTTTAAATAACCAACATTTCAATAAAAATCCATCCAGTATAATTAATAATTTACCCAACATCCAAGGCTCAAACACCATATAACTTTCCAAAACCAAGTATTAGAGTATTCCAAACAGAAAAAGAAGACCCCCTTGCACAACATAGGTACCTACCTACTTCTTCTCTAGCAATATCAAGAGGGGTACCCATGGTTGCTTCTTCTATTAATTAGTTAGGGTGTGCACCCAAAGGTTTTATTTTGGAAGGAGCCACTTTGATTGGCCCATCACCAAATTTTTAAAAACATTCCACATACCCTAGAAGCATAGAGGTGCTTCCCTTTGGCCCTATTTTTATTATTATAGTTCTATATACATGAAAGTTCAACTTTGGCCAAAGCATATGGGAAAAAAAAAAGTTTAATGCTATTGGGAACATCTTGGGGAACATATTGAATTTTTTTTTAAAAACAATTAATTATTCCCTCCATCAACCCAAAAAGAAAAGAAACTGGGCTCTCCTGAGTGGATGCTGAAACCTTCTCATTGGCTGCATGAAAATTATGATCCTAAAATTGTTTGTCACCATTTTCAACCAAAACGAATACCCTTACATAACAAGGTGAGTAATGAGTACCTCTTAAAATCAACTACATAATACCATCATGAATGAACTTGGCAAATTACAAACTTCAAAGAGTATTCCATAATCGACACCCATTCCATTCTAAGCAAGAGATTTTGGATGTTGTTATTCACATTGCAAAGTTGTTGAAGTGAACTGCTCAGTGGTTAAAAATGATGTAAAACCCTGTTGCCTTAGGTAAAGCAGCACCTACACTCATGGTCCCATGGTAAAGACTTAAAACCCTAATTTTTTATGTTGGTTTTTAGACATTATTATAATATATGTATGTATATATATATATCAATCAATTCACAAGACTAAATCAGGATCTCCAATTCCAAATTTAACATTGCCTGGGTTCAATACGGCCACTCTGAAGGCTCAGGAAGATGAGGGTACCAGTATAGGTGTCAAAGTTTTATTGCAACTAAATTAATCAATGCAAATCGAAAAAGACAAAAAAGAAGAGAAAGGACATGGTCCTGAGTTAGATGGTATTGAGTTTCAAATCTTTAAACCCTAAAAGTCAAACTAGAAAACATCTTTTTAACTACCTCGTACCAAGTTCCAACAGCATGTAAGATAATCAAATAGTCAGAATAGGTGTGAAAGGTTTGAAGAGGTAAAAAAGTCTAAAGGTATCCAATTCCACTCAAACTAGAAACCATCACCTAACTACCAATAGTTGGATACCAACTGATTTTGTTTTCTTTTTACTTTTTCATATTAGCAAATTTAGTCCAATTCACACTAAAAAGACATTTTTCTTCATTTTTTTTGGTTGAAAAATGATGAAATTTCACCCCCAAAAAACACATGGTTGAGATTTTTGAATCTACAATGGCCTTTGTCCCTCTTGGCACCATTAGAAAGCTCTTCATGACTAGGAGTGCCTTGAGGTGGTTTTGTAATGTTTAGACTTATAATGCAAAGGTTCTTGAATATTGAATCATTTTGTCTAAAAATTCAATGAAATCACATTGAATTTTTTAAGGAAATTGGGGTGTGCTTTTGATATTGTTGGAAAGTGCTCAATGAATAGGATTTTCTAGAGGTGATATTATAGGTGTTAGACTTAAGGTGCAAAAGATATTGAAATATTGCCAAAAAAATTGTATAAAAAAATGCCTTAAATGAAATATCCTTCTTTCTTTCCCTACTTCAAGGGCTCATGACACCACAAACAAAACTACCCACTTTGACATGAGTTATTTTTTCAGCAAATATTTTTGAAAAATGGCTTTAAAAATGTTTTCCTTTTCAAGTCACCAAATTTCACAAAAATAAAAAAATAATATTGGGTTTAGGCAAAAGAGACAAACACAAAAAGGCACCACAAGCATTTCTTAAAGGTAAAAAAAAAAAAGAGCAAACTCAAAATTGGCCTTTAACTCAAGATGAAAGGAATTTAGTCTTATATTATGTGTTTTTTGTTACGTTGCGCTTTAGGTAACTTAAGCAAATGTTTTTTTGTGAGGAAGGTTTGGAGTGAAACCAATTTGTGAGAAATATGAAGCATCAAACAAGGTGAAGAGCTTGGCAAAGAGGAGGGTTTAAAGGAAATAAGGTTTTAGTTGGTCTTTAGGTAGCATAATTGTGGTTTTTAACAACTTGAGCTTTAAGCTTTGATATTCAATGAAGTTTGGTGGGTTTTGTGATTTCAATAGTGAACTTTGAGCTTCAATATTTAATGAGCTTCATGGGTGTTGTTGTTCCAACAGTGAGCTTTGAATATTAATATTTAATGAAGCTTTCTGGTTTTGAGTTTCAACAATGAACTTTGAACCTCAAAAATTGTGGATACAAAACATAGTTTCAATGGAGGTGGAACATTGACAAAGGCTTCAACAAGTTTCAATAGTGGAGTCATTTATCCAAGTTTCAACAACAATGGAGCTTCAACAACAAGGAGTATTGACAATAGCTACAACTTTGACAATGAAAAGTTTCAACAACGACCCCAATTATAACAAAGGTGGAGCTTCGTGTAAGCTTTTTATACTTAATCAATTATCTTTCCATTCATTCCTAACCAAATGGTCCTCATTTCCAAATCATGAGAAGGCGATTTTTTTCCCACAATTTAAATTATGACCTAACTTTATGGGAAACATTCCTCTTGTTGTACTAGTCTTTTTTTATATTATGATGTAAGCTTTGTGAATTAATCGCATCTACAATTGCATTAGTTTTAATGCAATCATTGAAGCTTGATTTCCATTCTAGGGTTCCAAATTCTTCCAATTTTGGTTTTCAAAACTTCAAGTAGCTCTTCATCACATCAATTGTTGATGATGTTTGCCATCTTCTAAAACCTTTCATTAATGATGTTGTGGTTGCATACATTATTTCATGTTTACCCATGATTTGGTATCCTTGCTAAATAAATAAAGGTGGTGTAAGGTAGTGGGGAAAACAATTGCATGGAATGCTTTGGAATTTATCAAAGTCAATAACCATGCTTAACCATAAAATTGTAGCCATGCATGGACTCAAGAGACATTATCTTCATGAATGATTTCAATTTGAAATAGATTATTTACAAAAAATTTGGGAATGTAAGATACATTTGAATCATTTGAAAATGTCGAGTTAAATGCACAAATGAAAAAAATTCTTTTCTTCATTAGGGTTGTTAACTATTTAACTTATGTTGTGCATACTTTGTAAATTTGTTAAATTGGAATCTATAAAGCTTTCTACATTTATGATTTGTCCAAACTTGCTTTCTTATTGAAGTCATGGTCATCTATTGTGGTTGTTTACTTGAACCCAATGAACCTAGGGAATTGGTTGCTTAATATATAAATTTGGACAATCATCATATGTTATTTTGTTGATCAATGTGGGGTTTAAAGTTTTATTTGATCAAGTTTTAGGAGATCTAATTGGTTGTTCATTTCAACTCAATGAGGTTATCATGTTACTTGCCTATTCATTTGAACATTATGAACCTAAAGAGTTAATTGTTATTCATCAATTCAACTTGGACAACCATTTCATGTTTTTGCATTGATGTTCTTTTGTTAATCAATGGTGGATTTAGGGTTTCGTTTGATCAAGGTCCAAGAAATCTAGCTAGTTATTCACCATTTCATCTAATTGTTGACTTGAACCTAGTGAATCCATGGAGCTAGTTATTCAACATATAAGTTTGAACAATCATTAGATGTTCTTGCATCAATGCGAGTTTTAAGGTTTTATTTTATCAAGGTCCAAGAGATCCACTATTTATTCATTTGAATCTAGTGAACCCAAAAAGCTAGTTGTTCAACATATCAACTTAGACAATCATTAGATGTGAGTACATTTATATTATTTTGTTGATCAATGTCATGGGGTTTAAGTTTTTGTTTGATCAAGGCCCAAGAAATCTAACTAGTTGTTCACATCAACCCAATTAGGTCATCATCTCACCTACCTGTTCATTTGAACATAGTGAACCAATGAATTAGCTATCATACTTGGACAACCATCTCATGTTCTTGCATTAATGTTTTTTTTGTTGACCAATGGCAAGTTTAAGCACCCAATGTTGGAACAACCACAATTCAATTGAAAAAAAGAATATGCAAAACCTAAAATCTTGAAGAATATACATTTACACTATAAAAAATATTGTGACAAGTTTTAATCCAAGGTTTATCATCTTTCATCTTGCTTGGACAATGAATTCTAAACTTTTACATTTTTGGTTTGATTATGTTTTTTATATATCATGCGTGCATTTTTGGTTAAAAATTTAAGTTCAGTAACATAATGCAATACATGGTCATCCATGTTGGGCAATTGCTTAAATACAAAAACAAAGACATATGGACAAAGAAACAAATAAAGATTAACAAAAAGACAAATAAAATGAAACAAAAATAAACAAAGAGACAAACAAAAAGAGAAAAAAAAGACAAATAAAGAGAAAAAAAAAAGAGAGAAAGACATACCAAGAAAAAAAAAAAGATAGATAGAGGCAAATAAAAATAAAATAGAAAAAGATTAAAAACAAACAAACAAAAAAAACAAGAATAAATCAGTAACCTAAAAATTGTTAGTCTAGTTAAGGGTTATTAATGAAAATGAGTTCACAACAAAAGTTGAAAAGATTTTAGACCTATAGAATTGTAAATCCATGTCCCACCCATGGTTAGCAAGGTTAGGCAACTACTTGCCTATGACTTCAAATGTGAAATCCATTTGGTGTCTATGAAAAATGTTTACCAAAATAACTATAGCTTTAAACAAAGTTATGTACTTAGGTTTTGTGGAATCGAACCTTTTCATTAATTGTCTCCATTTCCTTTTCAATCCACCAATCCCCCACTGAACTCACATTTTATACCTAGCATGTATTTTGTTGCAAGCTCTAATAACATTTTAATCAGCATTAAGACCTACTTCACACTTCCTAATTCTCTTCATGATGAACATCTCCTCACTTAGGTAGCCAAAATCTCCCAACAAATGCTCAAAATATTCATCATCATGCAAAAAAAATTGATTCAAATTCTTGTGTAATTCAAACTAGCACAAAATGGTAACATCATGGTAAAAACTTAAATACCCAAAGATCTAGGTAAATGAACAAACACCAATGGTCAACAACCATGGTGTTGTTCATTGAATATATATTCTAATGCCCATTAAACCAAACTTTATTGACCCCATCATTCCAAAGTTTGCATATCTTGATGAACATGCCATCAATGAACATAATATAACCTTGAAATTCCAATAAATTCATGCCCAACATAACTTCCTTCTATGTTGTGGGCCATTGAACCTCATTTCCAATTGCATGATTAATGCAATATGCAATGTAGATGACATCATCACAAACTACATTCTTTGACCAATTCCATACAAATGCATCATACATGGAATGATTATGATGTTTCATGTACAAAATGAATTGCAAAAAGAGTTGCTTAGGGATCAATTTAAAAAGATGCCCAATCCAAAAGTGGTGATCACTTGTAAATCCCAAATTTTAACTCTAAAAGCTTAATCCAAAGGCATCCAAACCCAAAATCCAAAGTTTTAAACTAAAACCTTAATCCAACCCTTAAAACTAAAACTTAATCCAAAGCTTCAAAACTAAAACCTTGATCCAAACCTTAAATTTAAAACTTGAATGTGATGTTCACTTGTAGATCATGCATGGTGCACAATGGTATGCCCCATTAATAACGACAATTCGTCAAACTCCGCCAAAATGAAGTTGGTCAAAATCTTGAACAACCCTAATGTTGTTTGCATAGTAGCAAGCACATTGCCCACACCTAAATCCAATGAATGACATGTGCCCTCTTTTAACTCATTGGCATTGAACATGTTAGATGAGTTAGCAACAATTGCATATGCAAAAGCACATTGTTTCTGTTTATCCATGTTTACAAACATTTCATGTATCATCTCATCATCACTTGAAGATGAGGAGTTAAAACTAATTGATTTCGAAATATTAAAACTATCTCTAATAAAACTAGAACCATGGCTTGAAGATGAAACCATGATTTCCAAAAACCCTTCCACTTGAGTGAGAAATGAAAAAGAGAAAAAATGAATGAGAGGTGCTCCCACTAAAATAGTTCCCACCCATAAAACAAAACTTATGTGTTTAAAGCAAAGGTTATGAATCACCTTTTGGCACAAGGTTAAAGACTATGATTTTGAATTGCACTTATGTTTTTGGGGACTTATTGTGAGTGGGGATAGGGATTAGGGGTTTTGATTATGATGTTAAACTAAAATTTTGATAATCCTTATATATACACTTAAATAAGCCCTATGTAAGACATTAGGTAGCCCTTCACCTAAATATCCCCTAACTTAAGTAAGTCCTTATGTAATCCTTAAATAATCTCCTATGTAACCCCATAAATGACCCCCAAATATTTCCTACTTTATGAAATCCCTAGGCATCCCCAACCAAGGTAAGTCATTAGGTAATCTCTAAGTATCCCTCAAATAACCCCCTATGTAATCCCAAAAAATAGCCCCCCAAAATATCCCTTAACTTAAAAAGCTTCTAGATAGTCTCCTAAATAAACCCTATGGAACCCTTCCATAAGTCACCCTTAGGTATCTCCTAACATAAAAAAATGTGTAGTTAGCCCTTATAACTTCTTCAGTAACTCCTAAATAACTCCTTGAGTAACCCATACTCAAACCCATGGCTAGGCAGGTAAGTAGCCCATAGATAACTAGGTAGGCCTACCTTGTTTCACCCCCCTATAGTAGCCCGTGGTCTGTGGTCACAAAGGTAGACTGTTGTGTGGTTAGAAAAGTGACCACAGCAGTCACTTTTGAAGACTGTAGCTTGTGTTTTCAGGGCTGGTCTGGACTTTTATGCACTTTACGGATAGCTCAAAAAGGGAGGATGAGAGGGAAAGTCAGGCTCAAACGCAGGCCGAAACACAGGAGAAGCTTATGGATAACTCTATTATTATTTGTATTAAGTTCCAAGAGGGCAGCAAACAATATAACAGGATGCCCCTTTTTTTCACTTTCATTTCTTTTTCTAACCAGATTTGTTTTAATGGTCTTATGGATGATCATCAAATATATATATATATATATAATATTTTAAAGAATTTTTTCTTTTAATTTTAATTCAATTTTCTGAAGTTGGAGTAGGCAGTAAGCATCCCAAGAGAAATTTAGCATTTATTGATAACAGCAAAATGACAACAGATTTTTTTTGGGGGTAATAGCAAAGTGATCACAATTCTGCAAAAAAGCCAAATCTTATCTCATTTTTTCAGATGATTTCAAAGAAAATAAGGCATCTGTGAGAAAATGTTCCAAATTTTGTATTTTTTGCGACCTAAAAAATTATTTAAAAATTTACTAAAATTTTCAAAATATTTAATTATTTCAAAATATTAGAATAAATTAGAAAGTAGATTTTGGGGTCTTAAGCTTCTCAAGAAATCAATGTACTACTAGGCTGTGTACCTACACGACAGCTGTCAATTGGAGAGCTTCTTGCAATTACAGGAACTTGGTGAAATCCCCAATGAGTGCAGTGAAATGAATTTCCAATTATTTTGGCAGCAGTGCTACTTTCAAAGCTTGCAGCACTCAGTGAAGATAGCATGAAAGTAAAGGCTCTCTGTGAAAATCCAACTTTCTTTTCTCTCAGACTGAAGCTCAGGTTGACCTCAGCACACACCCAACACCATCATACACCATGCACAAGGATGGATGGATGGAGTGTCCCATGACCCATCAGTGCACCATCCATTGAACACCCATTATGGCTTAGTTTTGTCGTTTCAAGTTACCAAGGTTGCAACTTGGTAATTTATCCCTTTTAAACTTCCTACTTCCCCCCTTCCCTACCTAAGTAAACTACCTAAATAAATGGGTAAAAGTAGTGTAGGTAAATAGGTAGGGAATTTTAAGTAGTTGTTATTATGTAGGTAGGTTTGTAGGTAAAGCACTCGGTAGCTACTAGCTAGGTAGGTAGATGCATGTTGCATAGTTCATTAGCAAACACCCCCCCCCCCCTGATTAGCTATGGGACAGGAATGCAATGAAAAATTGTTTCCCGTCCATACCTCATCCATGGTATGCAGTGCACTTGTGGGTGCCTGGTTCACTTTGGGCCATATGGATACATCCTTCACTTTTAGAGAAAGCAAATGTGTGAATGAAATATGGACGTTTGAATGGTTTGTCAGAAATTTTAGCAAATGATTGTTTAAAATTCTTAAAACAAGTACTAAACCCTTACAATGACACTCAGTTTCCTAACCAAAAACAACATAAATTAGGGTTTAGGCTTGAGACTGCTTTAGTGATGCCCAAAAGGAAAGTATTTTTTCAAAGATATATATATACATACCCAATTTTATGATCAACCTGTAATTTTGCCTGGAATTCAAAACATTTTGATCCAAGGCATGTAGTGGTTTGATAGTTTAAATTGGTCCTTTGATTGGAAAGATTGAGGTTTCAATCTGATGAAGATCACTTTACAAATTATCACATGTTTATCTTTCACTATTAAGCAACTTCAATAGAATGCATTATATGAGTTCTAGCCTAGTTCTGAAAAGTTGAACAAAAAAGTGGGACAATGGGTGAAAATTGGAAAAGTTGGCCTCATGGGAGGGTGAATGGGATAGTAGTGAATGAGCCTAAAAGCATGTTGAGCCAAAAATGGAGCATGGCTTCAAAAAACCTTGGCCCGATTTCACTAAGAAAATCAAATAGTTCCAAGGATGATGATTCATCTTCGGAATTGGTTTAAGTAGGATGATTATATGACCTCATGATGCGTCATCTTACCAAATTTTAGACTGGAATTTGTTTAGCTCATTCCCAAGTAGTGAGGTGTGGAAAGGTGTATTTTGGATCTATGTCTCTTTAAGTCTTTTTTTTTCTTCCAACACTATATTCATGAGCAGATATTTTAAAGCAATTTGCAAGAATTGTTCGTTCTATGTTCATAATAGGTCTGTACACATGTGATGGGATTATTTCTAACACTATCTCTATTTATTTAATGAATGTACTTACATTTTCACTGAAATGTCAAGTATGAAAATATTTTAATGTTGTTATAAATATAAGCCAATTATTTATACATGTAGTGAATGTTACCCAAAAAAAAAGAGGGGTTGGCCTTGCAAGATTGAGTTGTCTACTCATTGCAAAAGCATTTGTTTGATAACAATCTAAGTAATGGCATTCATGATAATACATTTTGTGTGAAGTTCAAATTTTTTCGCACACTTACAATATTATCATGCCTACCATATTGTCCATATCGAAAGATTTTTACAAATGTGGGATGAGGTGCAACCATGTTTATTTACTTTGTTTAACATTAAAACAAATTTCATATTTGGTTTACCAATACAATATCCTAAAGTTAAATCTCAAAGCTTATTAAGATCATTCTTTTTTGACAAGCCTTATACACCAATACATGATCATTGGATTTTACATTATGTATGATTGGGATGCATAACAATTTACAAACTTGATGTGAAAAACATAATCATTGGCAACGATGACAAACATGTTTGGCAATGTTTTTGATAACTTTATATAATTTTTTATTACATTATGTTGAACATTGTTAATTGATTTTGAATTTTCTTTTGTTGGTATATAAAATTAAGATTCTTGCATTTCATAATCAACGCATTTATTATTCACAATCTTTTGTAATATCATATTCACAAAAAGAATTTCATCAAGATTATCTTGGTTTTTGTTTCATATGTTTTTAAAATATTGCTCAAAGAGTTTTCCATTATGTTATCAACAATTGTTTCATTTTTTATAATTCTTAAACTTATGAGAAGTTCAAGATTTTGTTTTATTTGTGTTCAATATTTAAACCTAAATGCAAATATTGGTGAACAATACCAATGCAATATCTTGTGGTATCCATTCAAGATGTCTTTTTAGTACTTTTAGTAATGAATTGTCTAATTCAAAATTCCAAATAAATATATTTCATTTGACACAAGTTATTTTTTCTTCATTATATATATAATTCATGTAAAAACTTTCAAGTCTTTCATTGTGCATACTGTAATTATAAATGTTTCAAACATTTGTAGTTTCATTTTCATTTCCTATTTTCACCATTATTTTTGCTATTATTTTTGTTACAAATGTGAGTTGGGCATTGTAGATTTATTTTGATATCCAATACATAATAGTAAAATCATGCCACAATCCACCATCTGTTGTAGACATTAACATCTTTTGTATATATAGTGTGTTCATCATTTGCTTATTCATGGTGTAAATTGTGTAAAACATCAAATTTTAATTCACATTTACAACTTTCTAATGCCTTTGGTGTGTCAAGATGCTAAACATTTTAATAAATGAAACATAATAATTAATCTCTTTTGGTTTTATTGAATATCTTAACAAACAAATTATTGCATCAAAAAGACAATCACAAACATTTTTATTGGAAGTCGTTCATTCATTAAAAACCAATTATATTTCATTCAATGTCTATATCCATGGTTTATATTCATATATATATTTGAGTATGATTTTAACTTTTTAATTAGTTTTATGATTATTGTGATTTTTTTTAAAAATCACAACTTATTTTGCAAACTTTGCTCCAACATTTTGTTGCCTTTTGTAATAATTTACACCTGAATATTACTTAGATTTTGATTTTTAATAATTTTATGTTTTATTATCTTTTTTACTATTTGATCCCAAAGTTGATTATTCTAGTTAATTTATACTCTAATATGGATTTAGATTTATTTTTCTGTAAATTAGCATTCTAAAACTTGCATTTTAAATATTTTAAGGTTTTTCTAAATTCCTGCTTTTCTAATTATATACAATTACTTGAACCAACTTCAAACTTGTATGCAAACAAAAAATCAATGTATATGTTTATAATTCACAAGTTTTTTTAAAAAAATTACTAGAAGTATGTGGTTGAGAAAAAAACTATTGAATAATCCAAGGTTATATAGTGTCAATTCAAAGATTTTATAACTATATATAATTCATACTTTCTTGATAAATTATTATAGTTAAACATCTATGAATGGCAAAGAATGTATTGTTTTATATTAAATCATTTTACATGAAAAATAGTTGTAATGGTTTTTATCAATATATGTTTTTAAGTTTTTAAAAAACATTATGGGATGTACTTTAATAGTTAAAGTAATATTTTCATCTTTATTTTATAATCACGAATGTAACATTTGAGTAAGGTTCCCAATTGAGCAAACCCCCACCCTCCTTTTAAAAAAATTCAAGTTCAATGATTTTTCTTGCTATTTTTTTTTGCTTATAGATTTCTTTGGTTTAGGGTTTATGACATGTATAGGATGTAAAATTGGCACTTTTTGTTCTATTAAAAATTTCTTGGTTTAGTTTACAAAAAACTACTACTCAATTCAATCAACTAGATACATGTTGAAATACAAACAAAGTAAACACAAGAAGCTAACCACATCTCACTTTCCAAGTCGAGGAACATGTGTCATGGTACAACTATTCAATTAAAACTAAACATTTTTTAGAACCCACCTTTTTAGTTGACACTAAAAATGATAATAGAGTGTTCACATACAAAATGCACGCACAAAATAATTAAGGATTAGTAATGTGGCTACATAAATTAAAAGTCAAGTATTAAAATGTTAAACATTATCAAAAGTCTTTCTACTTTCCATAAATGGTGCAAAATTTACTTTTGATTCTTGCCCCAAGTCCTTACCTAATTGTTAATTATGGGACCAAATACAATAGCTACATTGCAAGTCATCACCAAAGAAAAATTAAGGGTTTCATAAACCACTATAGCAAGAAATACACAATCATGTGGTCATTTTGTGATAACTTGATGAGATGCAAATTGGGAGGCCAAAATGCAAACCCATCTTGTGATTGTGCACATTGAGATATTTCTTGGGATTTGCATTAACATATGACATTGTCAACAATTAATTACCACATAAACTACAAGCTTTGAAAAAACTCACAACTTTGCAAGCAAAAAAGAATTTTACCTATAACCAACATGTGACTTCAAAAATAGAAGTGTGTATAGTTGCAAAGTTAACATATCTAATGGATATTATTGGACCATATTCTTAGGGTCATTTAACATGAGAGGCATGTTTGCTCCATAAGCCTCCATTCATCAAATGAATCCCATAAATCCTCAAGGCTAAAGAATGGAATCACTTTTAGATCAAAACAATGATTTTGCATAGGATCTTACAAACATGACTATGGACCAAGAACACAACACCAAGCTTCAAATCATTTCCATTTCAAAGCACAATAAATGCATAATCTAGATTGAATTTCTAGATTGTTTTAGACTAAAAAGCATTTGTCAATCTAGAAAATACAAGTGCCAAATTGGAAGCTAAACAAGGTTTGTAGAAAACTATTACTCATCTTTTTGATAGAAGAAAGGGAAAAATAGGTTTTGCCTATGGAAGACTTGTTCTTGCAAACAACAGCGTCCTCACAATCTCTCAAACACAACAACTAATACCCATCAAATAGACATAGATGGTAGGTGAAATGATATCCAAAACCATGGAAACAATTTATCTTCCGGGGGTCTAAAGTTTCATTTTGGGAATCATAATCTCTAGAAAATAATCAAGAGTGGAGTGCAAGAATCTTTTTAAAACAAAGTTGATGATGACATAACACCTCATCCTCTTAGAACATCGACTCTTCCTACTCTATTCTCTATTCCACCTAGTGCAACAACCCTTTGACCAGCAATGTTCCTCTTCCCAAATATGACAATGGCTATGCATTGTTGTTTTAAGATGATGCAATGATGTTTGAAGAACTATTGGTTGGTGTGAAGGGAGGTTAGGTTTTACTTTTACTTAAGTGTTTATTTAGCTAATAGGACACCTTGATAATTAACTTTTGAAGTTATCCGTAATAAGATTTACTTATTATCTTCACTATTTATGAATGTGATGCCAAACTAATTAGCTAGTTTCTAGGAGGTGGTAGGTAGGTAGTTAACTAACTAGTTTTAGTTAGTTTTAATAATGAGTTGGTTAACTAGTTTTCATTAAAGTAAGAACTAATCTAGAAGCATATTTGGAGAGAAAGGAACTAACTAACTTTTTGGAAGACAAAGGAGGTTTTGAAGGATTTAAGGAAGGGGATGTGACCCTTTTTTTTCCTATTTTGACCCAATTTCAATCTTCTATGTTTTTTCCTTTTTTTTTCTTTTCCCATCTTTTTTTTAAAAAAATCTTCTTCTTTTATGGACTTTATTTTTTAGTGTGTCTTTCTTTTGTTCTTTCTACTATCCTATTGGATTATCATAAGGAAGGCAACCCCTTTTGTATTTTTTTCCTTTTGGGCCATGGAGACATAATGTAAAACAATGGGTTTTCCAAAAGTTGTTTAGAACTTATCATCTCTTGGTGTGTATAGTTTTGTGGGAAAGAATAGTCATAGAGGGTGGAAGGTAGGAAGGAAGATTACTATTGTCATAGTAACCTAGGAAGGTCGTAATTTTACTGTAAGATAATTTTACTACCACTATAATTACTTAGTTCTTTCTTTTGGGTTGGGCCTTTATAATTATTATCTAAATCCTTGGGGTGATGGTAGTTGTGGGAAAATTGGAATATAATTTTTTTGTAGAACCAAATTATTATCCTTAAAAATCTAAAATTATTTTGTAGATGTAAAATTATTTTATTTTATTTTTTGAGTAGTTGTAGTACATGACTTTATTATTTCTCCCAACATTATCATGAGGTTGGAAGATAATTGTTGGGCCCCTTATTCGGGTCTATTTATAGTTGGGGAAATGTTGTTTGCAAATGATGCTTATATTCATGTTGTTGCTTTTCTTGCAACAAATCATCATTAGTGAATCTTTTGATGTTCAACCAAACCAAATCCATATCAAGCACTTAGAACACACTCAAAATACATTTATAAAGCACTCAAATTCTTTGTTCATGCATCAACCTTAGCAACAAGTGAACACCAACCTTTATTGGAAGGAAAGCAACATTAACTCAAGAACTAACAAACATTGCCATCAACAAGCCAAAAAAAATCAAATCAAAACAAACTTCAAAGCAAAGCAATATAGATTTACAAGCAAAGTGAAGCCAACCTAAAAAACATGATTTCATGAAATTTCAAAGTGTGATAGCTATGGTTTTTAAAAGTTTAACACATGTATGAAATATTTGTCAATTTTTTTGAAAAACTTATAAATAGTTTAATTCATGTCAAATTGGCCCAAGGACTATGTATACTTGCCCATCCTAAACTTCATGCATGCTCATTTTAAAACCTCAAAATTTCCCAAACACCATCAAATCATACATCCTCATCTCAAATGTGTGAGCTAACAATGTACATGACATGACATACATACATACATACATACATACATACATCTATATAGATATAGAATATTTTGAATAGCAATCACTACAAACTATATACGTTCATCCCAGAACCGCAAACATTCCCACTCAACATTAAAAAGAAAAAAGAAGGCCCAAGTAACCTATAATTGCACTCTCGAAAAACATTAGCAAAATTATCAACATCTTACACCTTGATCATACATCCTCACCTCAAATCCATTAGCTGCAATAAAACACAACTTGCTAAGTGTACATGCCCCTAGTGTATGATCTAGAAACCCTAATGGGTGTCATTTGAAACTTTAACTTGTGTGAACAACTTGTCAAAGATTGAAAGTTGCAAAATACTCCAATTATTAAGGAGACATCTTGGAACATCCATTGGTTGCTGAGTGCAAAGTTCTCTTTAGTGGGTTTTTGGCTAAAATTTAGGGTTAGGAATAAAAAAGAATTATATTTATAAAAAATTAAAATCATTTTCTTGAAAACCATGACATGAGAAACTCCTTGCTAAAAGAACCACAATGGGAACAATGGAAAAAAATTTCAATCTAATAAAGTTACAAATTTGGCAATCTTCAAGAAAACTATTTACGGCAAATTGGCACCATTCATTCGGGCACCTCACATTCCTCATGGGCTCCAATCTGAATAGTCTAGTACAGGGGCAGCAGCTTCAACACATGTCTGTCAAATAAATAAATAAATAAATTTCAAAATGAAATATTTAAAAAAAGAATCTATATTTTACCTTCACAAAATTTTTGTTTTCTGATTATTATTTTTTAATATTTGAAAAATTCTACAAATAATATAATTAGTGTTGAAGCTGCCACTACAGTAGACTGAGATGTGTTATTTCTATGGCAAAATTTTCACCAATATTTCAATCAGTGCCACCATCTTTTGAAAAGCATGATCAAGTCTAATTGTTATCTTCCTCTAAGTTTGAACATGGAGCCTTTAATATACAAAGGAACCTGTCTGAGAAACTTAAAATCTGAGAAGATTCATAATGTAGATTTTGTTCCATTGCCATATGACAAGCAGATTCACAATCTGAACATTTACAAACAAGCTTGAACTACATACTTAACAATACTTTCACTTCCAAACTTTTGCAGTGGAAAAACACAGAGATGAAGAGAAACTTCAAATGTTCCAGTAGGCCTCTAACACAGATCTCATCATGCTACAGATACCATAAGAATCCTGACGACTTTTGGGTGCAATACCTCTATCATTAACTTTTCATAAACCCTAAACCCTAAACCCTAGAATTCATTATGTAGCTGCTGCACATATGCTCTCTCTCTCTCTCTCTGAATCTTCATATTTTGGTTTCACCACAGCCAAAGGTAACAGTTTGAATGGGTTTTTCTCAGGATTTGCCAAGGCATTCCTGAAGAAGTGTTGAGCAGGCACCCTTCTGTTTATTTGACTTGTGCAAAAAAAAAAAAACAGATTGATGAAACTTGTCACACTAAAGAATATCTGTAGAACTGGCCCACCCTGGAAATCAAGGAAACAAATGTACACAGAAGTTTGACTATTGAAATTGCTACTCAACAAGTTTTTGCACCAGGGCAGAGGAATACTTTGCTGCGCTTGAACTCATCAATCTCCAGCTTTCTATTTCACCAGACCTAAATTACAAGGTTTCATGTATAAAAGAGCAGCCAAAGTCTGAACAGTTTACAATTATAAAGTGGCTACTCAAAGGATGCCTCTGAACACAGAAAGTTTCCATCTTGGACTAGGCCAGTGCTTGAAGGGTTAAAAAAGCACCCAGAGAGCAAGCAACATCCAGCCCACATGTTCAGAAAACACAAGGTCTCAGTGCTCCACCCAGGCAATTGCTTGCAATGGATTTCAGAGCAACAAAGGCAGTTCGTCGAACTGGCCCTGCATCATTGTCATTGAGCCCCAAGCTAGTCTCATCACAAGGCATGCCATTACCACCAGATATTCTGCAAATTTGAATTTGATTCCATGATTCCAGCTGGGAATCTTGCATTTGGACAGATCCAGAATCTTGGGTGTCACTCACACCGAGCTTGGCTGCTCCAGATGCAGAGGATAAACTCCTCCTCTCTGGGATGGTTTGATCCAGAACTTTGGGACAATTCAAATCTTGTTGCAACTCCCTTGGAGTGAAGCCATCTGCATGCAGCGTATAGCGGTCTACAACCATGAGTGAGGATGGCAAAGTCTTGGGTCCTCCAGCCAGATCATAGAGAGATGAGCAAGGCATGATGGGTGTCGCTGATAGCTCAAACAATGGATTCTTACGACTGCCAGTCAGTCTTCTTGCAAAGTTCCCAACCCCACCATGATCCTCATAGACATGCTGCTGCCCCCCCACACTCAAAGCCTTGGGACTCGCACATGGAGATAGTGGTCTCTGAGAAGCTCCATTGATTCCAATCCAGAACCTTGATGATGTCTGGGAGGTGCACTGACCTGCACTTGACCGTGAAGCACTAGTGTGTTCCCTCATGTCATCATCAAGGTCCACTATTGTGACCACATGTGTTGACCGGAATGATGCATTTGCTGATGATGTGCATTCCTCAAACGGCATCTCAGATTCTACTTCACTGCCATCAGGTGTCAAGGGATTTGAAAGGGCTTTAACTGATGTAAAGAAGCCTGAAGAAGGAGGAGGAAGTTCATCGAGTGCAGTAACTTCTGTGGCCAGGACTTGTGCACTGCAGGATTCAACAACTACTACAGCTGCTTCCTTTTCAAAGTTTGTTAGTTTTGAATGCATTGCTTTGTCCTCGTCCTGAGAAGGGCCCCTGTATAACCTTCGAGCAGAAATCCCAGGTGGCCTGGATCGTTGTGCACTGATGTTTCTTTGCATCACCCGACTGAGACCATTGAATGTTGTCAATGACATTCGCCGACTGATTTCCTTGAGGTCCTCGACAACATCAAACATGTGTGGAGGGTTTTGGTGAGATGCACGCACACATTTTACAGCCAAGTTTATGAGCTGCTTTAATGGCTTGAAATTAGCAGGCAGGCTCAACTTCTTGTCACACACTTCAATGTAACTCCCGTCTTTGATGAGGGGCACAGCCCAATCAAGAATGCTGGGTGGTTCACAAGCTAAGTCAATTGCATGCCGTCCACTGACAATTTCAAGAAGCAGAATCCCAAAACTGAACACATCAGTTTTAGTGCTCAAGTCTGAAGGAGTTTCGTACTCAGGGTCAAGGTAACCCATTGTACCTGCCGGGGGTGTTGACATCTTAAGCACATCTTCAATGTGACCACGGAGAGCTAGCCCAAAGTCACCAAGCTTTGCATTCCATTTCTCGTCAATCATCACATTTGAGGATTTGATGTCACGGTGGATGATTGGAGGCGATGCTGAATGGAGACGCAATATCCCTTTTGCTGTTTGCAATGCTAACTGCACCCGCATAAACCAGTTGAGAGGCGTGACTTTGTTATGAAGACTATCATGGAGTGATCCATTTGCCATAAACTCCACTACAAGAAGCTTCTCATTCGTGTCACAACTATACCCCAACAGATTCACCACATGCTCACCCCACAATTTTGACAAAATCTCAAGCTCATTATCAAAAGACGTTTCATCTTGCAGGAGCTGCCGAGCATATGTCGGTCTCTTCACTGCCACAACCTTGCCATTCTCAAGAATACCTTTGTACACCCATCCATGGCTGCCCTTCCCGAGCAATCTCTCCAAAGCAAAGGCCCTCGTTGCCTTCTCCAGTTCCTTCAAACACAAAAGCAGCAAAACCAACCCATCACAGACATCCCCCATCAATTCTAACAAGCAAGACAAATAATCCCCCCCCCCAAAAAAAACCCCCATCCACCAACAATAAAAAACCTGCACCCTCCTTCTCTACATTAGAGAGAGATCTTTAATGTAGTCCAATTGCAGCACCACGCTTAATCTCACAGAATGCTCAATTCATTCCAAAGAAAAAAAGTTTTTTCTGCAGAACTAGGCCCCATCATCTTTTAGGGTTTCTCAAATCCAAAGATTGAAGCATAGTCCAATTGCAGCACAAAGCTTGATCTCACAGAATGTTCAATTCATTGAAAAGAAAAAAAAAGCGTGTGCACAACTAGACCATCTTGTTTTAGGGTTTCTTAAATCCAAAGACTCATGCATCGGATAGTAACATGGAAACTGCAAAGGACTATGGACTCTCCCCAAAACACCATGAAAGAAGTGGAAAAAAGCTTGATCTCACAGAGTGCTCAATTCATCCCAAAGAAAAAAAAAGTGTGCAGAACTAGACCCCATCATCTTTTAGGGTTTCTCAAATCCAAAGATTGAAGCATCTGATGGTGGTAACATGGAAACTGCAAAGGACGGGCTATGGGACTCTCTTCAAAACACCATGAAAGAAATGGGAACGAGAGACAGACAGACAGACAGAAAGAGAACGAGAGACAAACTTTCTTCACAAGTTTTGTAAAGGATTTTGGAAGGAGAAAAGGGATGCTTACCACAAACTTGAAGACTTGGGGGTTTGCAGGTCTGTGTCTCTTGTGCTTGAGGTGTGCATTTTCATGTGTCCCTATTGCAGCTTCTGTCCGACATGACAAATACCCCATTGTCAAGCGGACCGACAATGGGGTTAGGTTCCCCCTCCCACTCCACAAAAAACTACCAACCCACCTTCTTCAAGGAGGACATCATCTAAAGAAGTTTTTTTGGAGCTTCCCACATGTGCCTGCCTGCCTGCCTGAGGTTTGAATCACCCCAAGATTGCACTGCAATGATGAACTCACTGTGACACAATTGCAACTGCAACACACAATCTGATGTCTTCTGAGGAAATAGACTATGAGCTGGTGATCACCATGAGCTGAATGCAGTTGTCACTTGTAGAGCTTAGGAAGCCAGATGGGTCTCTCACTGAAATTGCTTGGACTCTCCTCCTCCTCCACTAAATCACCAGCAGACTGGATCTTCTTCTTTGCAGCTTTCAAACCAAAAACACGAGCGACAGAGAAAATGGTGAGGGAATAAAAGACGATCAGACCCGAAGCTCCCCAAAAAAGAATATTCCCCTGTTCCCCACCCGGCCATGAACCGAATCCGCGACCAAGAATGCATGCGACACAAACTGATCACAATATCACCCCTCACAAAATTTGGAAAAAGGAGAAAAATGACACCAACTCACTCACCCACCCACAAAACTCTAGCGAGCGCAAAACGCAATGGCGGGTACGTACAGAGCTCGAGCTCAACGAGCACTCAAGATTGAATCTTGCTAATGAAAAACCATTGGAAAAAGAAAAAAGGAAAATCAAAACCATCAACAAAGAAGAATCAGAAGAAGAAACAAATTGTTGGTTACAACAACAACGACGACAACGGAGAAACAATCAGGAACCACCAGCAAGCAAACAAGTGTTTTGCTTGTCGCAGCACCACAATGCACATAGCGACGAAGGAGAACAAGAACGAAGAACGACGAAAGACAGACGACGGCGACGAGGAACAACAACACAACGAACGAACGGAGGGCCCTAACATCCATCCAACAGATGGCCGCCGACCACTGGTCGCTGCTTCGGTTCCCCCGTTCCCACTTTGGGATCCCTACCTATTTTGCAACTCGCCTACCTAGTACCTACACCTGTTGTGTAGCTAGGTACCTAGTAACCTGGGTACTAGGTACCGTGCTTCCTAGCTGTTCCTATAACTGCGCAACGGTCCGTTCATTGGCGCGCTAATGTTTGATGACAAATGGGGGATTTTTTTTTTAATTATTTCTTTTTTTGGCGGTGGGAAGTGGGCGGTGGGGGAGGTGGGGGGGGTGGGGGAGGGGGGGTAGGGCATTTAGTAACTTATTTACTA
>Ga0116231_10001534_pt1 | contig 47314 bp, 30 predicted proteins | sample S1TSphgellanicum_2_FD_89695 | JGI IMG/M metagenome (GOLD analysis project Ga0116231, IMG submission 89695) | Host-associated microbial communities from peat moss isolated from Minnesota, USA - S1T2_Fd - Sphagnum magellanicum MG | ecosystem: Host-associated > Plants > Peat moss > Unclassified...
AATTTTGTCTTTTGCAACTTGTCTTATGCAACTAAAAAATGTCGCATGCAACTCCAAAATAGTTGCATGTGAGATTTTTTAGTTGCATAAGACAAGTTGCAAAAGACAAAATTTCTAGTAGTGTATCTTGTGGTATCAATTAAGTCACAATGTACATACTTGTATGCATTACTCACCACATCATATAAACCATATCTTTTTAGTATCCACCCTTCAAAGGAAGCCCCTAACATTTTGTTAAATTTATGTAATTGACATAATATTTCTTGGTGCAAATCTTTCCTTGTTAGAATTATTACAAGGGCCATTCTAAAAAATAACATGAAACCTTGGGAAAACCAAGCTTTTGGAGAAAACTATCATTCAAATCTTAAAAAAAGAAACTTGCTCACAATAACACTATTAAAGATCACCTTTTAGAAACATACTTTGCAATATGAAACCAAATTTGTAATGTAATGAAATGAACTTTGAAGAAAAAAACCAAAATTTGAAACAACACAAAACTCTAATATAATTCATTTCGATGATACAAAATTTTGGAAATAAATTTCAATTCAAAAACATTGTTTATTTTTTCAAGCTTTTAGCTTATTTTTTTTCAACTTTCACTTTTAGCCTTTAGTTTTTAAGCTTATACTTTTCAAAAGTTCAATAAATTTGCATTAAATGCTTAGATTAACATTTTTAAAAAATTGAATGAATCTACATTTCATTATTTCATTACTATATTTATTCATTTTTCTAAACAAAAATCTTCAATTACACTACATGTGGCATACATATTACGATCAAAAGAAAATAAAGAAATTACGTTTATAAATACACCAATACCTACACTTTAATATTGTCAAAGAATTTAAAACCACAACGCAAATAATTGTTTTCCTTCTTTTTTCTCCTCTCATTTTACTTGTAAAATAACACATTTGTTTTTCAATGTATGTGAACATATCATTTCCTATACACTAAAAACAATTGGAGGGCACAAAACATTATTATTAGAAACAAACGTTCAACCTACAAATGCCAAGTGGAATCACCAGTCCATTTGTAAACAACCCAAAAACAAACTCAACACTAGAAAACTTACCTTTGTTTACACATGTTTCAAATTCGGTTGCGTAATAGTTCTCACACACAAAGGATTCAACACTTGTAACAAAATATTTTTAAAAATGTGTTGCTTCCTACAAACAATGATTTGAAAAAAAAATCACCTTCCTCATCACACCTTTGCACGCTTCAACTTTTGTACCATCACTTTAACTCCTATAACAACATAGAACACAATTAAGAAAACAAAAACTTACCTTCTAGCAACCAATGTTTCATTTTGAATCATATAAGTTCAACAACAACAACAACAACAAAAAAAATTATCTACTTTGCACATTGCCTTTGTGCACCCTAACTTTTGTAACAATCTTTCACCTTTTATAGCAACATTTAAAAACCAATAAAAGAAAAAAATGAAAAAAACTACTTGTTTTTCAACTTGGTGAGCTCCACTTCACATCCTACAAACAACAAAAACAAAAAACAAAACACAAAAATTTTACCTCTATAATTGTAATGTTTTTGCACATGTTTTTACAATGTTCCACCTCCTACAATAACACATAATCAATTAGAGCATCTCATGAGTAAAGCCCATCCAACAATGCATATTCAATATTTTGTGATTTATAAAAAACAAAAAATACATCACCTCCTTAAACACAACCATTCAAACCAAAATCTAATGGTTCATTGCTTGCAAATAACGCAAAAGAATACATCAACTCCTTTAATTGGTTCTTGCAAACACAAAACCAAAACAAACCCAAAAAAATCTCTGTTGTAATTGCAACACACAAAACTTCAATGAACATCACACCACACTCTCCTTCTCTCTTCCTACAAACATTTTTCAATCCCATCTACCACACAATACACATAACGACTATAAACACAACACTCTAAAGTAAAACTCAAACCATGATAATCATGTTACGTGTACAAATTTTTTGTCATCCCCCTTTTTAAACATTATACAAATTTGAAATTTGTGCAAGATATGCAAAAGCATGTGACATAGGGTCATAGTTTTCAATAGATCTTGAAATTTATCTTTACAATTATTATGCACTTATGCTTAATATCAAAAAATATATAAATGAAAAATAAGGAAATGTTTTAAAAAATATTCAAGCTTGTTGGTTTCTTTTGAGGCAACTAGGAGACATGTTATGTATAACTTTCTTTTACATTTTTGGCTTTTAGTTCAAAGAATGAAATGTTCAAACTAAAAAAACATATTTTTCATTTGATAATATGGAGTGAAGACATTTGATTTTTTGTTTGACAATTGGGTCAAAGCATGCTAAAGTAGGCCAAAAAACTAGTCCACCTAAAATCCCATTTAAAAATATGACAACTTTTTACAAAAACACAAGAAAGTAAATTGGAAAGTTTTTTTATCTTTTATTTTGAAAACATCTATGCCTACATTGGGTTTATTGTAAGTTGAATATAAAATTTGAAAAGTATAGTATAATAAAAATAGGTAACAAGTAGGTTTGAAATTTATTGATAAGTATTTTTTTCAAATCTACTTTTACTTTAGAAGCTAAATATATTTTTATTAGAATGTGAAAAAGATGAAAAACCACAAGTACATTTTAGGGCCCCATTAATTCAAAAATTTAAAATTTTAATATTTCGTCTATTTATAATCTACATAAGGGTTATAAAGTAGACCGTGACCTTGAATTCCCATGAATATACTTAAACCTATTTTAAACATGTACCTTTTATTTAAATTTTTAACAAAGTGAAAAAAATTCATATTAATCCTTGAATTAAATATATTTTAAAGTTCAATATATCAAAACATATTTCCTAAGTACTTTTCATTTATGCTACAAGGAACATTTATGGTTTACTTTACCATGCTTTCACCCAATTTTTATTTTATTTTATTGATTTAGACCATCAATTTTTTATTTTTGACAATAACATGTGAAATTACAAGGGTTCTAATTTTTGGGCATGATGAATAAAAATATTCAAGTTCAAGATTCATGTTTTTTTGTGCATTTGCAATATGTTGTTAAGTTGTTAGTTTTTATGCAACTAAAATGAATTATTGGTTATGAACTTTGATAGAACTTTGATAGTGTTAAGTCTCAAAGCATCCAAACTCAATAGACTTTTATGCTCAAACAATCAAAATGAAAGTAAGTTTACATCTACATGTGAAGAAATTCAAAACCAATGTATTCCAATTTTATTTGACACCTTATTTTGAATTTAAATGATTGTAAATGTAAAGCTTGTAATTTAATCATTATATGGTTTATCACATGTGTTATCTATATTGCATTTCAATGATAAATTAATGATGACATTGCATGTATATTACTTGTTGGTTGCATTATAGTTACATCCTAATTGTAAAATATTCGTATTTAGATTTAAAATATGAACATTAACAAAAACAATTCACATTACAATGAGGTTATTTTTACATTGCAAATTGGCAAAAATTATTTCACATTTTGCAACTATCAAAATATAGCCCAACTTTGAATAGAAACAAGGTGGACCTCTTGACATTATATTTAACAATAGATATTAGATTTTAAAAATTAGATAGTAATAATTTAAACATATTTTAGCTTAGTGATATGGATGTAAATAAAGTACATATTGTAATTGGAAAGGACCATGGATCACCAAAAATGTTCATACCAGTATTGTATTTCCAACATTGAATATTAATACATACATTGTATTATTGGAATAAGATGTTTGTCATTATTTTGCAATGGACTTATGTAATGTGTTTCACAGTGCAAAATTATTATTGCCAATTCCAATATATGCAAAATAATACTATCCATATATGAACATTAATTGCAAAATAATTTCATCAATAAATAGATAAATTACAAATTACAAATTAATCGAATTCAAGTTACAACTAATACCATTGGCAAAATCCATTAGTCACAAAACAATAATTCAATATTGCATTATTTGTAAGTTTGTTGCAATGGACATCAATACATTTCATTCATTGATGGATGAATGAAAAGCCATGCAAACATTATGTTTGTCCACATGAATTTACATGGGAAATTGATATTGATAAAAAGTTACAAAACAATTAGAAGTTTTTGGCAAAGGACACAAACAAACTTCATTCAGTAATGGATGAATGAAAAACCATAGAAGCATTCCATTTATTTATGGGCATTTTTGTGAAAAACTAATGTGGACAATTAATTGCACATAATTGCATGTATTTTTTGTAATATACATTTACATATACAATATCAATATGTTTGGTGCAACTATTACAACTCATTCAATAACACCACGTCATAAAAATACCCTAAGTTACAATTGATCATAACTTAACTCTAAAATTTCGGTGCAAACTAGGCTATGAAACCACCAATTTTTTCATAATGTTTAGCATATGTAAAAATTGCCAATTAACATGGTTACTTATTCAACGAGTGTGCATGATATGTTGCATTTTTTTGGTACCATTTTCACACACCAAATCATGTTTTCTTCCCCTTCAAATAAATAACATCAACAATGTTCATCAAGCCATTAATTTTCATTACCTATTGTGAACCATTTTTTAAGAAAAGGAGAAAATTAATATGTATAATGGAATGGGTTGTTATAATTTCCCTAAACATCACATCTATCAAAGAAGGGATATAAAAATGAAGAAAATGTGAAAAAACCTTTTATGGAATGATGAGGGTCACAATAGGCCCAATTTGTTGAAGAACAAACAAATGCAAGTTGTTTTAATTAGAAAAATATAACTACAATTATCGTAACCCTAGCTTTGGGCTTGCAACCAAGGCAAAACAATTACAAGGGTGCGGGCCAAAAAGAAGCCCAAGAGTCACATCACATACTCCCGGGAGTGTAAGAAAGTGTTTGGGAGTATGAGGGCGTGAACCCTCACACTCCCAAGGCAACTCCCACGTTGGGAGTTGGAGTCTTGGTGGACTCCCGAAACTTCAAAAAACAATTTTAGGGGTCAAAACTTAATGGATTGTGGCGTTCTTTATATCATTGGAAAGCTCTTAGAACTTAGATGTCTAAAATGGGCTCTCATTACTCATTTGGACATTTGAAACACAAATTATGGCCAAAAGAAGGGTCGGGAGTCAAACTACCAATTTGACTCCCGACCAGAAAAAGTCGGGAATCGATCCAATTTACTTGTTTTCAGTGGGCGTGCCACATACCGTTGGAAAGCTCTCGATGAGAGCTATAACTTTGCTTTAGATTACATTGCGATCCGAGGTCTATTCGCAAAGTTATGGGGCTCCAAAGTTGCGGGAGTCCCAGCCGACGCGATTTCGAGACTCCCACTCAGGAATCTCGGGAGAGAAAAGCCATTTGGATGTAGGCTCCGTGGCCAACCATAGAGTATACTATAAGGGGGAAGATGGTGGCTTCCCCCAAGTCCGGGCCGTGGTGAATCTAGTGTGTTCGTGTTGCTCGTGGCTCGTCCTAGCACCAAAGGTGCTCCAATTATGCACTAACCACTTTGTGTGGGTTGTGTGCAGGCCTGTGTGAGTGAGTGAAGCTTGTCAACTCTTCCTAGTCCCATCCCGAAGTTCCAACACGCCCTTCTACCCTTCAAAGTGTTATGAACTAAGGAGCGTGCCCCGACTCCTCCCTCTTCCGCTGTTTTTTATTTGGGCTCACATTTGAGTCCTTCGAAGAGTTGGGAGTGCGTTAACAATATTGTAACTTAAAAAAAATTAACAATTAAAGATATATCCATTCACAACTAATTAGTTTGCAATTACATGCAACTAGTTATTATTTGTGATTATATTAGACCTTAATGTAATTAAAAGCTTGTAATTATAAACTTTTTAATATATATAGTTGTTAAAGGTAGAAAATTATCTTAACAATATGGGTGTTAAAAGATGGTAATACCATCATTAAATGGTAGTTACCATTATATGGTAAAACCATTACAATTTTTTTTAAAATAAAGGTGTTTTCTAACAGTAATATCGTGAATACAATGAATTACTTTCATGGGGCAAAATAATCAGAAGTTAATTATGGGAATAATTTTAATAGAAGTAATATTTGTTAGTAAAATAAAATCATAATTTAATTTACTTAGAAGGGCAACCTAATAACTATTTAATTATTAGTGGTGAATTTATCCTATTCACCATCTTTTATTTATTAGGGGGAGAAACCACCTAGGTTAATTAGTTTAAGTGCATAAGGGATGGATGGATTTCCTTTAACTAATATGTGTGAAAGGGATTAAGATAAGGAGATCTAAAAGGATAAAGAAATATGGGAAGATAAGGATTCAACCTTTGTGTGGTGAATATATTTCTTGGGTTCCTTATTTGTCCTTTGAAGAGGAGGATTGTGCATCATTCCTATGTATGATTATAGATTGAATGTGGTTATGAAAGTTCTCTTGGGGAAGAAATGTGTATGTGTGAGGAGAAGAAAATATCATGGAAGAATATTATACTTGGTGTTATGTATTGGAAAATGGTTGAAGGTTGTCAAATGCATTATTTATTTATATTTGTATTGACCTTTAAGAAGGTAAGGAAAATAATTCCTTATTAGTTGATGTAGACTATTAGTTTTTTAATTTGGTTTTTCTTTTCTTTTACAATGAAAATAATCTCTGTACTTGTTACTGGAGTATGAAGGTAGACTTGCTACAAGAGGGTAGTTGCCATTGAAAGGTAGTAACAAAAAAATAACTACTGTGTTTGAGGTTTACAGAAGGTAAAGAGTTGTTGCAAACAGAAGGCATTAGCTATAAAGGGTTTGCAAGTGTTGTAGATGATAAACAATAGTTATAGAAGGTTTGTAGATGATAGGCAATAGCTACAAGAGGTTTGCAAACACACTAGTTCTTCTTTCAAATCTGTAGAAGAAGGTAGTTGCAACATGATGGTAATTACTATAAGACAATGGTTATTGCAAGATGGTAAGCGTTATAAAATGGTAGGCAAACAAAAAACATGCCTTACCTTCATATGTTTTCATGTTATTTTTCATCCTTTCTTTATTTAACAACCTTTTTCCTTGATGGTACTAAGTTGTCGAATTCCATGGTTTAACATTCTACTATTGCCTCCTTGGATAAAAAAAGGTAGTTTGTTGAATTTTGATGTGTTGTTGCCTCCTAGGATAGTAGATAGTAGTTTGTTGGGTCTTGATGTGTTGTTGCCTCCTAAGATAGTAGATGATAATCTATTGGTCTTAATGTGTCGTTGCCTCCTTGGATAATAAATGGTAGCCTGATCCATTTTGTGGTGTTGTCACCTCCTTAAACAATAATCAATAATGTGATGCTTCTTGTGGTGTTATCGTTTCCTTAAATAACAAATGATAATTTGATGTTTTTTGTGGTGTTGCCGCCTCCTTGGACAACAAACAGTAGTTTGATTTTCCTTGTGGCGTTGTTACCTCCTTGAATAATATATGGTAGTGTGATGTTTCTTGTGGTGTTGCTACCTCCTTGGACAATATACAAGAGTTTGATGTCTCTTGTGGTGGTGTTGCTTCCTTGGATAATAGACGGTAATTGGATGTTTTCTATGGTGTCATTGCCTCTTGGGAAGTAGATGGTAGTCTAATGTTTCTTATGATGTTGATGCCTCCTTGGACAACATATGATAATCTATTAGTTATTGTGGTGTTGCTCCCTCCTTGTACAACATATGGTAATATGTTGGTTCTTGTGGTAACTACCATCCAACCACAATACTACCGTCTCTTAACACCCAAAGTGTTAAGACAATTTTCTACCTTTACCAATTGTCCATGCAATTAACTTGTAACAAATGGTGCAAAAAAAAAATGATATGGATGATATTTCATGATTTTTCATCTAAGTATATTGCATTTTACTTGCATATGTGACTAGTTCATTGTTGTGTATACAACTAATATGAAACTAATTATCTATTATAGTATATGGGTTAAACTACTTACCTACCTACCTACCTACCTACCTACCTACCTACCTAAGGTAGGTTAAGTTAAGCTATTTACATACACAGTTAGGTTAGCTACCTAATTATTTAAATAGAGAGGCTATGGCACCTATAAACCTAAATGGTTAAGCTTTAACTACCTACCTATTTCTTAAATATGTAATAGGGCCCTAATACCTACCAAGGTAGGTATATGGGCTAGGTTAACATCTCTACCTACAAGTAGGTAGGTAACTAAGCTACCTTAGCTACCTAGGTCAAGCTACTTAGTTACATAATTCCCACCTTCCTAGCTACCTATTTACCTAGGCTAGACTACCTACTTACATAGGCTATTTGCTTAAGTTAAGGTAGGCTACACTATGCATGCCAAGATGTGGCATCCATGATTAGGACAAATTATGACTAATGTCCAAACCTAGTCATGGAGTCATATCTACCTTGGAATTGTTCCATTTTTACAACTAGATGATTAGTAATCATTTGGTCAAAATGATTGGAAGATTGACCCTATTTGACCATTAATATAAATTGGAAAAACATGAGGGGGGCCTTTAATTCAAAATATGAATGCACCAATAGGATATGGTGTAATGTATTATAAAATTGGAATTATTTTTTCTACAATGTAAATTTGCTATGAAATGGTTATTATACCATGTCTTGTTCATGGGTATTTTGTGGCAAATTTGATCAATGATTTTTAATCTTTTTTTTTTCATATTAATATCCATATGAATGTTCCAAAAATGATTTAGGAAAAAGTGCCACATTTCACAAATTGGTAGAATTCTACAATAGGGTTCTACCATGGACCACATAGACTTGGAAATAGGGTTAAATTTAGGTTGGAAATTGTAAGGTTGAAGGTTTAGTGTGACCTAAATCACTAGGCGTGTTTGTGTGCATCTCTTTTGCACAAAGGTGCAAAGGTTAACCCAAGACCATAATACCTACATATGACAAAAGCAAGTACCAAGGCTAAGGTAGATGACATATATATTTTTAGATTATCTACCTACTTAGGAAATGTTCCTACATGCCTATTTCCTATCCTCTTATTTATTTACACAAATAAAATAATTAAAAAAATGTTCATATAAGTTATCTCTTGACAAAAGGTCACACCTTATGCAAATGTGGTGCAACGGTCAAAGACTTCATTTCTCACCTTGGAGGTGAGAAACCCAAATCCTCATACTTGCAACCTAGGGCTAGGTGGGCCAAGGCACTTAACTAGCCGAGATTGCCTAGGAGGCCTAAATGGTGGCTTCACCTATTTAGGTCTAGGCCTAATTTAGAATCCATGTGGCATACACCTCTAGGTCTAGATGTTATGTAGCCCATTTTAGGTTAGCCTAGGTGCCACATGGCGTATATTTAGGCCTGGTATAGGTGTCACAAAAACAACTTAGTTCAAGTTCCACAAAGGTGCCATGTAAGCTACCTAACATATATGTTAGGGTGCCTATATAAGTGCCACATGTAGGTTTCCTAGTGGAGGTGCCACATTTAATTACTTAGCCATAGCCATAACCTAGGTGGCATGTAGGCACCAAGTATAGTTTAGGTGCCACATAAGTAACCTAGTTCACATGCCACATAAGCAACTTAATGTAGGTGTCATGTACAAACCTAGTTTTGGTGTCACATTGGCTACGTACCTAGCCCTAAGCCAAATGCCCATTGATGATTCATTTATGTAATAGGGGTAGGTAAGGAGGTATGTAGTTTCAATTTGTTACATGTCCAATGATGATTTGTTCATATTTTGCAAAAATTGCTACTAAAATAGTTGCATAATAGTTTTAAGGGCAATTACCATACACCATACAACAATGGATGAACATATATATAACAAAGTATGAATTATGTTGCCTTTAATTGGTAGTTGATTGCAACTTGTTGTTTGATGTGTAGGGCGTTTTTAGTCACAAATGTTGCCCATAACTAAAAAATAGTTGCAAAATTCATCATTAATTTGTAATTTTCTTATAGTATTATTAACAATCAATCCATCAAATTTTAATTAATTAATTAATAATAATGAACAAATTAAGCCTTAACAATTTATTTATCACTTGAAGATAACAAAATGAAACATATCATTTAGAAACAATTGTTTATTGACCTACATGTAGGTGCATCAATAACTTTGAACATTTATGAGAAGGTGTAAAACCATTCCAAGAAATGAGTAAGTAGAATATAAATTGGAAGATTAAAATATGCCAAAGGCTATTTCAAATGAATATGAAGGATTCAAAAAATAAGTGTGTATAAAGATTCTACATAAAAAAAGACATATTTTATGGGTATGTAAATTACAAAACTTCAAAAATAAATTTGGAAATGCACAACATCAATTGGCTTGTACCAAACTAGTTTGGTAAGCAATGAGAAATACTCATAATTTCAAACTTTTCCAATTTCATAATACAATAATATATTGGGATGTAAACCACCATTAATTGAATTTTTTTAATACAAAATGTTTTCCAAACATCCACCATGATATATCAAAGTTCCATAGGTATCAAAAATTGTCAAATTGTGACAATGTTTTGTTTACACCGTAGTGTGCTTTCATTGCAATCCATTGCTTACACTATGATCTTGTTGGTTTTGTTTATTGCATCTTTGACAAGCAAAAAAATGTTTGAAAGCTTGTATTTCACCCCTATGCTCCCAAGTGTGAATATAGTTGTTGGAGGTTGTGCATGTTAATCGTTACAAGTTGTATTTTATGACTAACATGGATGTTGAGAAATCTAAATTGAACCATTGTATTTTTTGATTTTGAATTTTGATTTGAACAAAGGACCTTTAAAGTTGAACAAGTGTTATGTCAAACATTACTAGTTTCACAAAGGGGCCTTTGATTTTCATAATACAAACTTTTTGGTGTTGAATTTTTTTGGTAAAAATAGGGGACCATTAGACACACATAAAATCATTCAAAATACAAATAATCTATAACTTGATTTTTTTTAAAATGAATATTTGGGTCTATTTGATGTTCATGAGTCTAAAACAAAGTTGTAGCATATAAAACAAAAAACAAAACCTCAAAGTAGTTAACATGTTTTGAAATTGTCATAATTTTTCAAGATGAAACACATAAATCTAGTGCAAAATCTTACATGTTTAGGAAATTATATTTATTCAGAAATGATTAACAAAGAACATGTAATATATTGGGGAAACTATAGTAAGTAAAAATAATATTTAAAAAAAACATTATGATAAAATTTTCCTACTTACGATTTTTTTGTGTGGCAATTAGAGTATAATCCTTTGAAAAAATGTAAACAAATTGGCTCATTGATTCATGATTTCACTTCATGATGTTGACTTAATATCTTTAAAAGCAAATCAAAAGTTTGGACACACTTTATGGAAGATGCAATACCTCATCATTGCTTCTAAGTCATGAAATTACATGATTTTAATGGAAGTTTTTAAACAATCCCTAGAGGTCAAAAAAAGAAATTATGGTGGAAGTTATTTTTAGGTCCTTTGTAGTGGTGGGATCACACACCAAAGAGGGTAACTGAATATCAACCCCATTGGAAAGTTCACACATCAATGGAACCAAAGCTCTTGCTGGTGTCAATCTCATTAATCATTATTTGGTTGTTATCATATCTTGGTTTAAACATTGGAAAAAATTCAAAATTTAGATCCTTGGACATATCATGGGATATTAGGTAGCAAAAGGTAAGTAAATGTAACATGTTGTGACAAACTTCTCTCTATCATAGAATTTAGGCTTGTGTGAGTTTTTTTGTGACAACATTTGTGCTTGAGATGTGGGGAATACATGGCTAATGAACATGATTTGGATTTCAAGTTATAGAAAAATGAAAGAGGCAAAGATTTTGATGGTAGGAAACATTATGGCTTACAAGTAAAAGAACCTTACAATGGGTGACCATATTGGTGGTTGTGATGGCATTGGGCGAAGAGGTGTGCGATTGAACTTAGTTACCTTTTTGAGGTGTTGAATGCATGTGTTAGTGTAGTTATGTTCGAAAAGGGCAAATGTGCCCATGTGTAAATCAATGAAAGTAGATGGGACTCAAGTGCTTTTGTTGGGAGTAGCTTGGTTGACATTTATGCAAAAATGTACAAGTGTTGAGGACATTTGGAAAGTGTTCCACAATATGCCATCTTGAAATGATCACTTGGGACATGTGAAATGTAGGCGATGCAAAAGGTGTTGGAACTATTTCAATAATGCAACACAAAGATAGACGACTAAACTTTGCTAAATTTTGTGGAGTGTTGAATGCATGTGCCATCATAGTTGTACTTAAAGAGTGAGGTGTGTTCATGACAATTGAAAATGGATGGGATTTAGATGTGTGAAATTAAAGAACTTTATTAACATGTATGCAAAATGTGCAAGAACATGCATGGACTTCAAGAACGTTCAATAAGATGCCATCATGTGATGTGGATACTTGGAGAATGCATCAGCTATTCATGGGCATGGTAAGGATTCTCTTAAATTTTTTGAACACATGCATGAAAAAGGTGTGTTCATTTGTCTTTTGTCAACTTGTAGCCATGTACGTATGGTGGAATTTTTTTACTTAATTTTTTTATTATGTGATTAATCGAGTAGGTATTATTTAGTTATGAATTTCCAAAGTTTAGGAGGGTGATTCTAAAAAGGGACATTGTAATTAGGACAAAATTTTACCATAGTTCCCACATGTTTTTATTCCAATGAATAGTTAATACCATATACTTTGGCATGCAATGGATAAACATGAAAAATTATAAATTTAGGATTAAAAAGATAAAAAGGCCAAAAATATTATTTTGATAGTTTTTTGTTTTACCATTCCTTGATGTGGTTATTAGTGGGTCCACTTGAGGATAAATATAGGGTGCAAACAAGATATTTTGACCCTACTTGTTACCTTGTTTTCTACTTGTAAAATAGAAAAAAAAAAATTTCAAACTTTCTAACCTTCTTCTAGCATCTCAAATCAAATGGAACATCTAGATTTCCTCATTGGCACCTCTAGTCCCCCTTTAGCTTTTCAAAGACATTTTGTACCATCTCATTTGGACTTGGAAAAATACTCCACAAGTATCCCCAAAAATATATTAGAATGTTCATCACATCAATATTGAAGCTTGGGAAATTTTAAAAAATATTTGTAAAAAACATTCATATATTTTCAAGCACTTGAAATCTATTTTTCAAACTACCAAAAATTAAAGGCCCTTTTCAAGTACTTGCAAGTGCATTGGAAAAACATAATTATATCAATTTAGCTTTTGAAACCAATGCCAACAATAGTTAAGAAACAATGTGTGCAAAAAAAATGATCTTAATTTCACAAATTTACTTGTACCTTTTATTTGGAGACCCTCACTTTTTGCACAACAGAACTACTTTTTGTGCTACTTTATCATGCTTTCACCCTATACCTTAATCACAATTTCACCCACAACTTTGAAAACAATAACACACAAGTTGGAAAATTTTGTATTATTTTAATTCCCCAACCTTTTTCTTGGTTTGACCATAAGACCTAAACCAACAAACTTGCATATAAATTTGTCCACTCTTATCACCTTCAAATGTTTGTTATCACAAGTATGCGACCATTTTTACATTTAATAACATTAACACTACATTAGTAGAACATTAGTTAACACACATGATAACATCCAACCACATCTTAATATACATATAAACTATCACTCATGGAATAAATAAGTACTAAATGGCAATGCACACATATATTTCAAATTGATAATGCATTCCTTGTTGCACAACTCAATTACCATGATTGATGGTACAAATCACACATCTCTTGGCATTCATGAATAAAGTATTATACAATGGGGCCCTCACAATGTTCATTTGCATCTTCATTGGTCAAATATACACATTTCCTTAGTTCACAAAATTTGATGTCCTTAGGTTTAACCATACCCATGCATTGACATCATGAAATAACTATTATTTCATCTTTGGTTTCATTTAATTTTTGTAATTTGGTAATCTTAAAAGTAAGGATTCTAATCAATTTAGTAGAAAATTTAGTACCTAAATAATGACTTGGTGGGTAATAAACATTTGGTAGGCATGAGTGGATGAAGTCCATACATTAGTTGAAAGTGTGTAGGTCCAATGGTAACCTTGAATGATGTTTGGTAGTCATATATAACAATATGCAAATGTTCATCCCGACCATTATTCATTTCATTAACTAATTTGGTCATTAATGTTCCAATGATTTTGTTGGTTGATCATGTTTGTCCATTCTATTGAAGATAGTAGGTAATGGAGTTAGTTTGTCAAAAAAAAAAAAGAGCAGTTAAAATTTGAATAATGTCATGGATGAAATGAACTCCTTAATCACTTACCAAGGTGAGTGGACTTCTAAACCTTCTAAGGATGAATTCATAAATGAATTTGATCGTAACAACTATTGTGTTGGTCCTTGAGGCTTTTGATTCCATCCATATGGTACCATAGTTAGTAACTACCAAGATATATTTGTTCCCTATTATATACTTGCCAAATGGTTTAATGGGACATATGAAATCTAGATCCCATTTCATGAATAGTTTTACAAGTAGCAAAATAATCAATTTTGTTATGCTAGATGTGACAAGGTTGCTAATCTTTTGGCAATCATCATAACTTTGACAGTAACTATGAATATCCTTGTACAATGTAGGCCACTTGTTAGTATTTAACAATTTGATAGGTTATGTTTGCCAACAAAAATGTTCTCCATTTGTTCCTTTATGCATCTCTTGTAAGATAGTTGAGTTTCTTCTAGTTGGAAACATATCTTCAAGATTTGATTATGCCCCATTCAGTAAAGTTGTTTCGAATAAGAGTCCAAAACATAGTCTTTAGGATGATTTTTTGTTGTTCATTAGTAAAATGCACATGAAAATATCAAGATTGGGAATATTCATATACTTGTTGTAACCAAATGGGTTGCAAAGTGAAAAATGTGGTGTTAATTGTTGATTTGGTGCCTTTGGGTCTTTTGTGGAATTTGGTAACTAAATAACTAAGGCATTGGTTATTAAATATGATCATCCAAGCTTGTATATTACCAAAAATTTGTACTCTAAGAATAATAGAAGCCATTAAGCAATTTGACCCAAGATTTGCAGTTTATGAATCAATTTGCCATATGGTCAACATAGAAAACAAAATTGTTTCCTAATAAATAATCTTGAAATTTGTGCAAGGTTATACCATTACCAATGTTTCAAGTTCGCTAGTTGTATAATTTCATTTGGCATTATTGAAAATTCGAGAGGTGTAACTAATTGATTGATTACATTTGTCGATAATGTTTTATGCCAACATAACTCCCACATCAAAGTTTGATGCATTGGTGTCAACATGGAATTTAAGATCCCAATGAGGGGTGATCAAAATTGGTGTGTCCATTTACCAATTCTTGATTGTTTGCTATGATGTCCAACATTTGATAGTTCATTTGAAAGCTTCAAATATGTATATTAACTTTATGATTGGTGCCATGATTATTGCAAAATTATTGATGAAAAATTTGTAAAAATGCACCATGATGTTGAATACTTCAATGTCTAGTGGATTTTTTTGACTATGACATATCAATGATTACAAAAAAAATCTTAGGATATGGGAGTTTTTCCTTCTTTAATGGAAACAATGTAGCCAAAAACAACCCCCAAATAAACCAAAAACATCAATTTTTCAGGGTTTAGGTTGATTCCAAAATGTTAGCATTTGTCAAAACAAAGCTATAATTTTAGTGAGTAGTAATGACATTGAAAATGTTGAAGTCATCCAAGAATAATTTCATGAAACTACCAAGGTAATCTTTGAATGCCAAATTGACAACCTTCTAGTAGATTGGTGGAACATTTTTCAAATTGAAAAGCATGACTATCCAAATGAAAGTTCCCAAGTAGTGATAAAAAATTGTTTTGTACTTGTCTTCAAGGGCTATCATACTTTGGTGGTAACTTAAAATTCCATCTAGAAATGAATAAATTTCATGACTTGTTATGTATCCAAAACTTCTATAGTAAGTAAAAGAGGATAAGGATCCTTCTTAGTTGTCAAATTGAGTTTTTGAAAATCAATGCAAATTTTCAACTCCCGATTTTTTCTTTCTTACAACTATAATTGGAGATATCCAAATAGCTTAATCTATTGGCTTGATGAATCTTGCAACTAAATGTTTATCTAGGTCATACTTTACTACAACATTTCATAGTTTGAATTCATTCAATATTTTGTTTCATGAATCGGTGTAATGGACGTATCCAACTTGATTTGGTGTTGAGGCATATGGGGAGGAATTCCTTTCAAAACATGATAGCTCCACACAAATTTCTTGAACAAGAAAAAATAAAATCAAAATAATTATTTACAACTTTAGACCTTAACAAAATTTAATGTTTATATTATTTGATATATTAATTAAAAGTTTAAGTTTTTTCCATAATGTCCAAACAACATAAATATCAAAGTACAAATTAATCTACATAAAAAAATCATCTTCAACAACCAAAAATAGTATTGCCAAAAATATGATGGAAATATCATGTCCTTTTTCAACAAAATTATCATTATCACTAGTAAATCTAAGTATAAGGAAAAAAGATCTAGAAGAGAGAGTTATAAAGTTCATCATTGCCCAAACTTATACCTCTTGAAAGGTGGTACATAACTTTTTCAAAAGCTATTAAAAGAGTTTAGTACAAGTAATGCCAACCAAGGGAATGATTGATGCCCCATGCTGAACATGTTGGTGATTCTTCCATAGGTTACCATCCTATAGTTTATACTATGTTAAGTAAATCTTTTTAAAAAATTACCAATTCTAGAAACAAATACCTACAAATGCATAAAAATTCAAAATTTTAAATGTTTTTCGTCCTTTAACATGAAGCCATTCACATTTTTTTTGACCACCAAGGAATTGCAAATGTCATATATGCAAAGCATCTTTCAACACTCTAATTTGAAATGCATTAGCCAAATTTCACATGACTTTGAAAGTAAACACACAAAAGTCAAAACCTTAATGGATGCAATTGAATAGAGTTGGAGATTGGTGTGGCACGCATTGATATAATGATTAAAAATATAAAAAAAAAGAACCTCCCTATTAATCCATGATAATGCATGGGGCCGTTTGTGCCCAAAGATGTTGTCAATTTCTAAAGAATATGCTTAAATACTTTTTCAAATAATCTAACTTTCAAGATTAATTACAATCCAAATTGATTGGAGTCCCAAAAGTGTTTTCCTATCAACCTTGGATATTATAATGGTGTTCGTTAATATTATCTTAGCATAGTGACATTCTTTTACCATGTTTTGCAAACTTACACCAAACTTGAGTGTGGCATTTAACTTTGTTTGACTTGGGGGACACAAATGTTTTACACTTGAAAATGGATATTTTGCTAGGTCTTGTGTTTTGTCCTCTTGGAAACTTTGGTTCTTTTGCTTCCTTGCATGCATTTTGGAATCTTCTTTGAAGTCAACGTGAACCCAACAAAAATGCAAACCAACATTTATGTACGCATGGAATTAATTTAATAAACTAGATGTTGGGCAACAACATATCTTTTTGGCAAATTGGGTACTTTGCAAATGCTTAATAATTAACAAGTTTAACCCTAGTAGCCATCATTAACAATTTTTGGTTTAGAGTTGAACTTTTAAGGTTTTGCTTAATAATTACCTAGCTCAACTTTAATAACCATGATTAACAATTTTTGGTTTAAAGTTTAGCTTTTAAGGTTCTCCTTAAGAATTACCTTAACCTTAATAACCATCATTAACAACTATTAGTTTAAGGTTTAGCTTTTAAAGTTCTACTTAAAATTTAACAAGCTTAACCCTAATAATCATCATTAACAATTTTTTATTTAGGATTTAGCTTTTAAGGTTCTACTTAAAAATTAACAAGCTTAATCCTAATAACCATCATTAACAATTATTGGTTTAGGGTTTAACTTTTTAAGGTTATGCTTAAGAATTACCAAGCTTAACCTTAATATTCATCATTAACAATTCTTGGTTTAGGGTTTAACTTTTCAAGGTTTTGCTTAAAAATTACCGAGCTTAACCCTAATAGCCATCATTAACAATTATTGATTTAGGGTTTAACTTTTAAGGTTCTATTTAAGAATTAACAAGCTTAACCTTAATAGCTATCATTAACAATTCTTGGTTTAGGGTTTAGCTTTTAAGGTTCTACTTAAAAATTAACAAGCTTAACCTTAATAACCATCATTAACAATTCTTGATTTAGGTTTTAACTTTTAAGGTTCTCTTGTATTGTTTTGTTTCCAAGTTGGCCCAACAAGTGTTATTTTTCTCACATGCTATTTGTGATGCTATATTAAATTGATGCCCAACCATGAGGTTTTTCATCAGCTATAAATTAAGAAAGGGTTGTTGCATAGGGGGAAAGAACAAAGAACCTTTTGAGCTTTTAGATAGGTTTCCAAGACTTTGAACTCATTAATTTGGTAAATCAAAGTCTTAATAATTTCTCAAGCAAGGGAGTAAAACAATTATCCTCATTCTCAATAGTTTCAATCCTAACTCAAAAGCAATGTTGCATATATAGTTCTCTATTTACCTAAGAAAGAACCAATAGGTAACCATTGAGTATATGGACCCATGACCAATGGTTCTCAAAAAATAAAAGAATATGTTTTGAACTTGTAAACTCAATTCTCCCCCAAAAAAGAAAAAAAAAAACAATCAAAGATCTGGTCAAAGAACCTACCCTTAATCGTTGGTTGTTTGCCAATTCTTTCATGAAGCTCACGTGGCTAATGGGCTTCATGAAAGAATTGGAAAACAACCTTGATGGTTAATATTTAACCCATATCAGTTCTTAGGTTTGTTGAGGATGAGGGTTATAGATCAAAATAGGTTCTTTGATTTTCCTAAGAACCACATTACTATATCTTGAAGAACCATCCTGAGAACCATTGGTTATTAGGTGCCATTTCTAACAACCACCCAACACTAGGTCTGGACAAGGTTTTGCATTAGGTTAACTCATATGCTTATTGAGCGCCATGCCTTTAAGTAAGGGTTATGCATATATATATATATACACTATAATGGTTGTTGTATACACTATGGTAAAAGGCCTCGGCTCATGACACATGTGTGAGATAAACTATGTGGTTTCATCCATTTTTCAATATAATAGATATATGTGGTAGATATTGTAACTTGACATTAGTGCAAGATGTGAGACATGTGTTTTAGAACTCCCAACAACATTGGGGGTTTATGGTTTAAAATTGCTCCCAATTTTTAATTTTTTTTGAAAAATCAATGAACAATTAGAAAACTATTGTTTCATATTCTTAAATCATTTTACAAGGGGTTAAGATTTTCAGGATTTATTATTTAATAATATATGAAAAAATAAAAAAATAAATAAAAATAATATATATATAGATGACAAGTGGATGAGTATTATTTGGATCAAAGAGAAAATTTTGAAATTCAAATAACATCAATCAACATGGATGAAATTTTTTAAAGTTCATAGTGAATGAATTTTTAAGAAAAAAAAAATCTTTCCCCATGTCTCCCATCATGTACTTTTGCTCATCATGTTATATGTGATCAATGAGATGAGAGGGCCCTTGTGTCATTGGCACAATTATATATTAAACCTCTTGTAAGGCCATTGTAATAGCTACCAACAAGGGGTTGGGTAATTACACTTGAGATCTTGGTAACTAGAGGTATGTAAATGAAACAAATAACAAGGGGTGTGTCACATTGTGGCCTCGCCATTTACATTAAAAAGTATCTTTGGGCAAAAAATAGGATTATGGAAACTCAAATATTTATTTCACCATGCAAAAATATAATCTTCAAAAAAATCCTCTAAAAGAAACCCAAAATCCTTCAAGATATATTATGACTAATTTAACCCTAATTTCCAGTTTCAACACAAGCCAAAAGATCATCTTTCAAAAATGCTCCTATAAAAATAGACCTATTATTATTACCTAAGGGGCCAAAATCCCTTAAGCTACAAATGTAGTACCTTTTCAGGTTCGGCAAAAAACATATTAAATTTTTTTAAATGTCAAAATTTTAGAAAATTAAGGTCCCTTTTTGTTGAAATTTTTTAAAACTATTATTTACTGATGCAAAAATTTCATAGGATTCAAAAAGTTGTTACATGATACTTTTAGGGTTTTAATATCTATATTATTGCATGTACTTTAATTGATTTCAAGTTGTTGCTGCATATTTTTTTAATTTACATAAAAATTTTCAAATTTGCAAATTTGCAAATTAATTATTATTATTTGTGTTGAAGTCAAATTTTTAAAATAAAATAATTATTCAATAATGAGATGCTGAACCTGAAAAGGTACTACGGTATTCTCTATAATGAATCTAAACACAATATCCTTGCCTTGGTAGGCAATGCCAATAAATGACTTCAACTACTCAAACTCCATAAACAATATAAACAAAAGAATTCTACAAAGAGAATAACCCATTGATGATAATTTTGCTTGGTAGCAAAAATTATCTCCTAATACCTCGGGTGGTACCCTTGCAAAAGAAAGAGGAAAAAAAAGAGAAAAAACTTGACCAAACTAACGAAAGAAATAAAAAGAAAGTGGGGTCAACATAACCTCCAATAGATCTTGTTACCATTGGACATCCTTCTTGGGTCTCTCCATGACGGTGCCCTATTGTCTCCTTGTCTCTCTACTTCTACCACTTCCAACACTACCAATGACATTGTCACCCAAAGTATGCACAAACACTTTTGAAAAACACACGAGATTCTTCACATAAAAAACACATACAATATTTTCTCCATTATTCAAAAGCTCCAAATATAACCCCACCCAATTGTCGCAAACAAAGAAAAAGTAAGAGAATCAAATGAGAAAATGGAAGATATAAATAATGAAAGATCCTCACCTCCCTTAAAAACCCAATCCTCTCGATATTCTTCCTCACAAACTAGTCAACTCCTCCAAATCTTATCTCCAAATCTTACTTTTAATGATAATTAATTCATAACTAACTCTTTTTGAAAAACTAGTTAAAATTAATTAATATCATCTCATTAAATCTATTACTTAAGGAGATAATAGATAAACCTATTACTTCCTATCAATAAGTCCTAAAATTAATGGGTTTTATTTATTAAAATAACTAAATAATGAAAAGATAAGATTTACCCTCTAACAATCATCCATTTCAACACTATTTTGGTTAAAGTGGCCTTAACTTTAAAAATTCTTATAGAACCCACTTCTAAGAAAATCATTTAAAATTTTTGAATTAATGTCTAAAGATGAAAATCGATTTAAAAATTCAATATCTTTGCTCCATTGGTCCAAAAATTGCAAAGCAACAAACATGCACACTATCTTGTTGAGCGCTTGATGGTACCAAAAGCAAAGTAGGGGACCCTAGTGTTTGGGAAGGTTATGGTGTGATCGTGACGTCCAAACAAACAAACAAACAAACACCTACCTTCATATATACATTTCAAGTCAAGTAGATGTTGGTATGCTTACCAAACATACATCAAACTTCATGCTCTACAATCAACATGAGTTTTCAAGGTAATTTGTTGATGGCTCATCCATTTACAAGGCACAACTAGCTAATCCTAGGAATGGTAAATCAAACCATCTTCTTTTCAAAGGAGTCCAATGATGCTTGTATTGATGCTAGATAAAACTTTGGTAGGGTGGACAACCTTTTTTATGCATACTTTTTGGAGGTGTGTTATGTGATTTGATATGCAATTGTAATGTTAGGAGCTCAATTAGTTGCTCACCACCCATCACAAATTCCCTTATTTTTTTCATTGCCCTATATCTCTCAAAATTGGACTATATTTTATTTTATTTAGGTAGGATTTGACATTGTATCCACACCACACATAAAAATTGCATGCAAGATCAAGACCTTGAAGAATTGCTTCTCATGGCAAAAGATGTTCATATGCTTGTTTTATATAGTTTTGTGCAACGGTTGTATATCATAGAAAGAACCTAAATTCCAAAATTGTCCATTTTAAATTTGTAATTAAACTTGCAATCTAAACTTTGTTATAAATGTAGTAGTGTCCAAATTGGATATAATCAATAACACAATGAAGAACAAACAAGCACTCATCCATAACAATTTAGACATCCTTTTTCCATTTTTGACTAGATAACAATGAAAAATGTGATTATTTCCATTTTTGAAAAAAAAAAATTGGCAATAAAAAAGACACAAAATCAAACATTTGTAGCACTTTTTAATTATTAATTTTGAAACAATGCAAATTTTTGTGCCTAGAAAAAAAGAAAAAGAAAAAGAGAAAGAAAAAAGCCATCGAGCCGCTTTCCTATTTTTGGATTCCACTTCTACTATGTTCAATCTTCAGGATAGAGGATCTTTGGGAATTAGAACCTTCTTACATGAAGCACAATCATACAAATTGTACAACCAAGTTCATGATTGGCATCACTGATATTTGATAATGTATGCACACTTGACAGACATATGATTTGTCCATGGTTTGGGCCCAATACCCTAAACCCTAAATCAGGCTGCTATGAAGGGTTTTAAAAAAGTACCCAAATACCAGGACTGGGATTGCATGAAAATTTTAGAAAGTACCCAATACCACAACTGGGCAAAGTATGTTCAAAAGTTGATACCTATCACAAACCAATCTGGGTTTCAACATGTAGAGCAATACATACCTGGTCATGAAAACTTGCATGTTTTGGTTGCATAGCCCGAGGGAAAAAAATGTTTTGATGAACCCAGTGATCATCAATGATGTTGGAGAAGGGAAGATGATGAATTTGGCCATGATGCTGTACATATAACCCTTTTCTTTTGCACCAGGACTAGCTCCTAGATTTAGAATGCCACTCAATTATATTTGGTGTAGTTTGTTGCACCTTTGGTGGGGTATGAACTTCATGAAACAACATTTCATGGCTGCTTATATGAGGACTCCTGAGATTGTAATCTCATGCACATAATTCTTGGAGTTTCCCAACTGCAGTTCAAACCTGCTCCTTGATCAATGACACATAATTCTTGGAGCTCCCCAGCTGCCCAATTGTTCAAAACCTCTTTGTCAACCAAGATTCTTGGACTTGGAAATCATCTTTGAAAATGATTGTTCTGTAAGCTACATAGCCATAGCCATGCCCACCCACCAAAAGCAATTTGCAGATAACTCAAAGAGTGACATTGTAAATCTAAGGGCCAGTCCCAGTGCAAACTTCTCACAGCTAGAGGTTTTCCCCTCCATTGATCCAGAACAGTTTGGTGAAGGTTTGGTCCTTAGGTCCGGGGCAAGCTGCTTCACATTCTGGAATCTCTGAAGCATGTGGCGTCCTTGCCTCTGCCTGTGATCTGTAAGCAAAACATCAATACACCACTTGACGTGCTGCACTGATCAGTAGCAATTCTGATGACCTTGGTAATGTTTGGGCATGGTTCTTAGCAAGCCAACCTTAAACCTGATTTTGTTTCCTGGTTTGAAAATTGTCCACAAAGGCTCAAAGACTTATGAGTCGAATCAATGCACTGGATTTTTACTGGAACACATTTCTTCCCTCTTAACAGGCTGGAGGAATGCTCCCCATACATAAACACTACAAAAATAGTGAACTGTGGCACAATTCAAGAACTTCTTGTGACTAAAGGTGGGTTTTCTTCCACATTAAATTTGTTTCAGATCAAACCCTTTGACATCTCCATATTATGGAGTTAGTATCTTGCACATTTACAATAATACGCTGCAAAAATGGTTCTTAAATTTTCCAAGAAAAGCAACCCAAAATGAAGAGATCAAAGTATGTTCGAAAGATTTAGCAAATTTGCTAGAAAAAATAAAGTAGTAAAATCAGGTAGCCTGAGATTTTACCTTCAGTTTGAGGCTCTTGCAGCAAATCAATCTTTCAAATTTCCCATTTCAAAACCCAAGCATTATATCTATTAAAAAGTATCAAGCAAGTATACCTGATGACCAGAGAGCCGTTCAAGAATTATCCCAACGCCCCCTCCTGTTGTTAACAAACTACAACAAACCCACCAAAAACAAAATCCTCATATCTTCAGCATGCAGAGTTGATCATGAAGTGGGGCTGGTTCTCAAGAACCCTGCTGCATCCCAGATTATATAATTCTCACAAATACCTCCCCCAAAATATCTGAAACAGATAGAGACAAAGTATATTTCTGCAGAGAAAAAAAAACAGGCAAGAAGGACTGCAAGAAAGATGGCTGGAAGAACAAAATATATCGTGCAAGAAACTTCTGACTGGTAAGTTGCCAAAGAACATGTCAGGGTTGTGCACTATCATGCGGAGGAGAACGACATCATGAGATCAGCCAGGAGAAGAAGCACAGCTACTCTCAACTGCAGAAACACGAGCAGGTCACAAAACAACAACATGAGAATCATGCATGTCACAGAAAATGGTTGGATGGATCGCGAAAGAAAATTCCTTCTCTCTCACACAAAAATGCAAAGTTCCAAAAGGAAAAAGAACCCTGCAGCTGATCAGTGATGAACTCCCTCATCCGCCAGATCTTAAGCTCAATAAGTGCAGACTTTATAGTGCTCAGATCAAAACGCAACAACTTCTCAGATACCAAACCAAACGAGCTTCCGATGGTCGCATCCGATACAGAAACGGGGCTCGAACTAGTGCTCCAAAAATCAGCTCTAGATTCAAACACCCACAATAGCGTATTCAGATTTGATCAGTGAAGGGTGAAGGACGAGGATAACCTAGAACTGCTGCATAGAGAAAGGGAAGAGAGAGAGAGAGACACACACACACACCAAACCCTAAGTGCCTTTTTTTGGGGTCTCTTGTTCTTGTTTCTTTTTCTTGCTCTAAATGAGTTTTCCTGATTTTGTATGGAATTTCTATTCATGAGGAATCAGGATTCAGGATGCTAGATTTCAAAAATAAAGAAATAAAATTGTGATATATAAATTAAAAAATTCCAAAAAATTAGCAAAAAATAGTCAAATTTATGAGCTAAAAACACATTTCTCCAAAAATTTCCCAATTTTTTTTGTTGAAAAAAAAATCAACAATTTTTTTGGGGGAAAAAAATAAAATCGTAGCTTGGTTTTATGAACAAATGAATTGATCTTTTCATCATTTTGGTTGAGTATGTAAGACGATTTGACTCATTATTAGTTAATTTGGGGTTTTGTTGGGGAATTTTAGGATTTTGGTTCATAGTTGATGGATGAGCTTTGTATTGAACATTTCAACCTCAATTTGTTTTTTTGGATATGAATTTGTATAAAATATGAATAATCTTTGAACAAATTATGTAAATAAGATGTTAGATAATAGCAAATTCCCTAATGAACTATCCCATGCAAACATTTGAAAATATGACAAACAACATTAAAAGAATGTGAGAATACCTTGATCAAAATCAAAGTACTTGAAAATGCAATTGACATAAAAAGCTTGGGTAAATCCAAAACATTTTTTTGTAGTATGTCATGATAAATGTGAAGTTCAACATACCTTTCTATTGAGTTGGTAATAGTGACTTTGAACTCAAATTTGAGTCATTCAAAGATTTGAACTCCTTTTCAATTGTGATGGAAGTGATGCATAGATTAACCCATTATCAATGGAAATAATGGGAAGAAGGTGAAGGGAAGTTTGATTAACATAGATAAAGGGTTGGTTGCAATAGGTTGTATGTCATAAGAAACCCAAAAATCATTGAAGTGTTTGTTTTGTTCACAACCAGATTGGCATAGATTACATAAGAACTAATATGAAGAAACTTTAACTTTGGTGTTAATTGCTATTAGACCTTCCAATTGCTTCATGTAAAAAATAATTAGTCAAGTTAGCACATAACAATGCAATGTCAATACATAAATAGGTGATATCCAAGTTTTGGCTACAAACGATTGCTAGAATAATAAGAATAAAATAATATTTGATTATTGGCAAAATTTTATCATCATAATCAATGCCGTACATTTGGGTATAACCCTTGGCAATCACACGCGCTTTGTAGATTTACCATCAATATCAGTTTAAATGTGAAAGCCTCACTTGTTATCAATCGTCTTCCTTCCTTGAGGAAGATTTGGGAAGGTCTAGGTGTTATTCTTGAACATGTTCAAGGAATATCATCTTTCATAGCTTTGATCCACTTTGTGTGTTGTGGAATGTCAACAAATTATAAATAAATGTTGCACTATGTATTAGAAGATTTGATGATTTCGATGAAGCCAACAAAAGACATTGAACCCCTCTAGAACATAGTAATCATTGTGTTGATGAGGAGGGTCATCGATCCATTTGTCACAAACATGAATTGAAGGGACATTGTCTTGAACTTTCACATGTTTACGAAGGACTTGTTGTGCATTTTCAAGCTCATCACTAGAATCAAATTAGAGTATGGCCTCATGGTGATCGTCATAAAAAAATTCAAATTTTTTCAAACCCTCAACAACTATTGACTCATGACTCATGAGGGGAAAATAATTTCAAAAGGTATCGTAACATAGTAGGGGTGGTATATTCAGTGATAATGCAAAAAAGGTCTATGTATAATATAATGACTCATTTTTTGTAGATACATAGTTCATATGTTCATACAAGTCCTAACAACTTTTTAAAAATTTCCCAAATGGACATAATTGTTTTAAAAAATATTTCATTACTATAATCTTTGATTACTAAATGTTCACTCACCTATGGAACTTCTTAAAGTTAAGTCAAAACCTATATCAAAAGATGTTGATGTCATTTGTTATGGTGAATGTAACTTGAAAATCTTAAATGAAAAACCCATAAAATTTACATGAATGAAAGCCCAACTATGGATTTTAAAAACATGTTCATTTAAAATATACCACAATACCTTTTCAAGTTGGCACTAAGGTGCCAAATAATTAATTTAATTTTCACTTTTCAATTTGACAATTAAATTTGAATTCTGAAAATTTTGGCATTCTATGTTAAATTTATTATAACCAAATGATTATAAAAGAGAAGTTTAGTGCTTTTGTGGTAAGGTGGTTAGTAAGTCATTGTTCAAAGCTATTCGGAGAGGTTTAGGGATCAAACTAATCGGTTGGCTACATGCATTTAAATTTTTTTGGTCATAATTAACTATTAATATCCAACAAATTCGGAAAATTAAAAAATAATTTAATTTATGCCGAACTTGAAAAGGTACCACAGTAATCAAAAAAATTCAAAATGAATTGTTTTACACATATACACTTTAAATATCATAATTCAATTCAATTTTTTTTGTTTTATAGTTTATAATGTTTTTTAATTTCAAAATAAATTTAATTTAATTTAAATTTCAATGCAAGGTTTCAATGTTAAATTAAATGGCAAACCTTGCATTATTTTTATACTTTCACTTGGGAAAAAATTCAAGTATATTAATCATATTAAATTTTATTTGTTTAAATCCCATAATTATATTAATTTCACTTCTAAAATCACATAACTAAAATTCACATGTATTTAATTTTGTAACATAATTTTATTGATTTAAATTTAAAATTTTAAAAATACATTAATTAAAATTTCACATGTTTAGTAGTTTTTTATTAAAATTTTATTAAAAATTTAAAAATTCACTATGATCTTCCATTTTTTCACATGTCATTTGGTTATGTTTCAAACATGACATTCACACTTTCAATTTTGAAATAATTCAATTCAGAAAATATTTAAATTTATTTTTCAAATTTATTTTAATATTTTCACATTATCAAGAGCATCATAGTAGTCACAATTAGTCATATTTAGATGATTAATTTTAATCACATTAATCACACTAATCAAGTTGGATAGTTCCACACAGGTGTCACATATGACATGTGTCTAACACATTATCTATTTTGACTAAATAAATAGTTTTTTCAAGTCAAAACATATAGACTTAATTTTGATTTTAGTCAAATCAAACATCATCAATAGTTTCAAACAAATAGGTTTGATTTTATAGTCATCTTAGTTGTGATGTTAATAACAGAAAATCGATGATTTGTAGTAGCAAACTTTGCTTAAAAAAGGAACTCAAGAAGGAACCTCATAGGCAAAAGCTTCAAAGTGCAAATGAGTGTGTTCAATTTCTAAGATCAAACTCCAACAAGTACCATGTCACATATCCATCTACCAAGAGATATGTTAACAAGTTTTTTTAGAAAGTACAAGTTGGGGATGTGGGCTTGTCAAAAGGTTGGGAATGCAAAACCTTGAATGGTAGCCGCAAAATGCACCAAGTCTATATCCCACTGAGATCCAATGAGTATGTTCAAAGGGATGTTGTGTTGTGTGGGTTTTGGTATGGCTTTTTCAAATAACCACTAAGTTGATCATTTGTTAAATGATATCACACTATTAAGAAATGTGGGTGTAATTCATTAACCCAATCCATTATGACACCCTAAAAGTGAACTAAGTCATCATATTTTTCCAACATCTCACCTAGGGTGAAACCTGAATCATTCATGCCCATCTTTGGTGGAAGCAATTCATTAACATAAGCAATTCACTAAGGTAATGAACTAAGGTAAAAAAAAGTCTTATACATAATGTTATTAATTATGTTCATACATTGTATTATATATACTATATACTATATCATGCATATTATATAACATATTAAAAATTAGCATAATTAAGTCATATTATACTATTGATTCTATATGTAATATCAATATTAATGTAATCATAATTTATTATTGTTTATAAGATAAAATGAACATAATAGTTTACTTATAAGCTTCAAGTATGCATAATGTTTCCAATAAAAGAAAACCACCATAATGGGAAAAATGACCTTAAGGATTGTTTCTTGGAATCATTAGTATATATTAGCCGTCACTACCTAAATAATATTGTAGTCCAGGTGGAGCCATTTTTAACAATTGTATTCTTAGTTGGAAGTAAGAATAAATTTTTTTTAAAAATGAGTTCAAGAATCCCATTTTATCCCGAACATAAACTTTGGAATTCAATTCTCAATTCTCAAGCTCATGATGATGGACAAGAATGATCCCCAATTTTGTATTACCAATACAATTGTTTGCATGAATTTTGAATGTCTAGAAACTGTTATTCAAATGCAAGGTTTTTAAACAAAATTTACTTCCATTATTCAAAAATTTCCCCAAATAATTATCTACTATTAGTAGTAGCAAGCATGGTAAGTCTAAGAGAAAGCCCAAGCAAGGGTTGGGGGATTCCCAAAACAAGGGGCTTAGGGATGACATGGTAGCTGAATTTGGCCCCACATTTTAAGAATGTTCCTCACCTATGAGCCTCACACAATTTAAAGCCCAAATGAAGTTTATCATGAACTTAAACATATGGAGATCATGATGTTCTGAGGGGGACGGTTCTTCTACCAAATTCCTTAAAAACCAATGTATCCAACAAAATAGAAAAAAGGAGAGAAATAATGGAGAGGCTTCTGAGTTAGGTAGTTGCTAAGAGCATCTCCACCTGTGCTCAGTATCTCACTCCGGATAATAATGTTTAGCTGTTTTTTTATTTTTGGCAACCCCACCAATAAAACTGTAACTGGAACTTGATATATGTGGGGACTACTAGTAGCAAACCACATGGACCAATCATTATGTTCGACCAATCAGAAATACTGAGCTGCAGTCAAGTCCAATTTATTACACTCTTTTTTGGAGGTGCACAACTGTGTTGCGCCTTTTACTAGCCACAGCAAGCTGCACGAATTTGGTGCAGATAAACCAATTTCCTGAGCTAGAGCGGCACATTTTGACTTGTTCGCAATAAATTTACTGTTTGGAGTCATATCCTCAGCACCTTTGGAGATGCTTTAAGTTGCACATCTCAAAACTGAAAACTAGAAATCATCATTCAACTACACAACAACAATACACAATATATCAAAAAAGTGGGATTATGAATGTGTGTTTGTTGGTCTTGCCTACCAAGGCAAGGATATTATGCTTAGATTCATTTTAGAGTATAGCAGCTTAATGGATTTTTGGCCCCTAGGTAATAGGTCTATTTTTATATGTGGATTTTTGAAAGATGATATTTTGGCTTGTGTTGAAACTTGAGATTAGTTATTATAGAGTTATAATATCTTGAAGGATTTTGGTTTCTTTTAGAGGATTTTTTGAAGATTATATATTTGCAGGGTGAAATATTTGATTTTCCATAATTCTACTTTTGCCTTAAGATACATTTTAATGTAAATGGCAAGGCCACAGTGTGACACACCTCTTGTTCTAGCATATGTGTATGTAAAGCATTCAAAGAAATTTCCGAGTGTCTTTAGGAATATATCCCTCCCAAAAAAAAAGGGGTTCTTAGCCTACTCTTTAAAAGTGAGCAAGATATTACACCTTATACAGGTGTAAGATCCCTCCCCTATCTTAAGGATGGTAACCCTCCTACACCTCATGATTTACATATGTTTAGGTTCTTGATAAGATTAGCCTCATGCTTTACAATGGGTTAAAGCCAGGTAAGGGACATTCTGTGATGCCACACAGAAGAAGAAGAAGAAGAAGAAAGAAAAGTCACTATATTTCTATATTTATGGCTATATTTCTATATTTGGTTTCAAAAGTAGCCATAAATATAGAAGGCTGATAAAAGATTTGTCCTTCATATTTGGTTTATAACCAAATTTGGCTAAATTTTCTTAGGGACAATCATCACTTTTTCTCCATCTTCCAGTGGATGATTGCCAGATTTTTAAACATTCTTCCAATGGATGGTTGGCACGTTTTCTGTCACCACTATTTCTACATCTTTCCTATGGATGGATGATGGTCACTTTTTTCTACATCCTTTCCCTATAGGATGATCACCACTATTTCTGCATCTTGGTTTGGCCCAACAAAATGGTTTTAGCCCAGTATATTTATTTGCACAGGTTGCTTGCTGAGGTTGGTAAAAGGCACGGCAAAACCTTAACCCATGTTGTTGATTGGATAGATAGTTTTGATTGGTCCAAGTGGGTTGCTATTACCATAGCCTAGGGTTCAGTTTCCACATTGACAAAAAAAAAAACAAATATTATTTCTTTTCAAAAAATTGAATTCGTTATTAAAATTTGGAATTATAAAATCTTTTTCCATCATCTACTATAATATTGTGATATGAGTGGTGAAATCATTCATTCAGAGGTTTAGGGTTTTAGCCTTTGATATTTATGATGTTTACTTTTCAACATGTTTAAACTTCACTAAAATTTCATTTCACTATTTTTTTGAGGATTATTTAATGACGAAACTGAACTTAGGGTAAGGTAGGGAGTAGTAGTAGTAGTTTCCTTCCTATTTGCAGTCTCAGTTTTAGTTTCATGGGTGGGGTTGGGGAAATAAAGTAAATTATTACACTTGGACTAGTGTGAACCCTGTGCATAATGCACAGGTGTGTTATTTCAACAATGTTTGATTGATGTTTTTGATTTTTTAAAAAAACTTTTCTTTTCAAACAACTGTCCGTGGTCACTGTCCGTCCGGAGTCACTGTCAAAGACAGACCAAGTGAATTAATATATATGATGTGGGAAACATGTTTGGAGGGTGACATACTGAGCGAGAAACATGTTTGGAGGGTCACATACTGAGCAGCACACCTGAAGATGTGTGTGTATGCGTATGCACACTTTTGTTTCCATTTTTTGAGATCTTGTGACGACTTTACCCATCTAAGGTGCACCAAATCCTCCACAAAGTGCGAGAGATAGAGAGAGAGAGAGTGAGCACAGGAGACGCGCGCGCGAATGAATGATTGGGTGGTAAAAGACAAAAGAAGACGGTGCCAAAAACAGCACAACAACAAATATGACATACACGAAGATAAGAAGAGTTTCTGATGCTCTTGGTGTTGTTGCCATTGCTGCTGCTCGTTTGTTGCCGCTGCCTGGCGCTGCTCGACAGGTATGTCTTTGTCCTGCTACTGTTGTTGTTGTTGTTGTTGCTGCTGCTGCCACAATTGTTGTATGTCATTTCAAGGCTGCTTTGTAGTTTCAGTCCCCATCAGACCCCCCCATCAGTGCCCATCCATAGTGCCCATCAGCCCACCCCATCAGTGCCCATCAGGCCCATCAGTAATGGCCATATCCAGATTGTCCATCATCAGTGGCCCAACAATTGGCTCGTTTGTGTTGAATCTGTAGTGTGCTTGCAAAAATTCTGTTTGGAATTTTTTGGTTGCAACATGTGTAGCTCTATCTTCTCAAAGACATTCATATTGTCATCAGCCTTCAGGGTTGGCTGGCTGGTGGGCGGGCTGGTTGACCAGTTTTGTATAAAATCCTGGGACTACCAACTCCTAATTTGGCATTGATGGGTGACTCTCTGAGCATCATCTCATATGCTGGTTTTCTGAAGTATTCTTTTGTCCCAGGGTTTTTACCTTTTGAGTGAGTGAGTGAGTATCTGGAGTTTTTTGGCTACAGGGAATTGCACACTGACAGCCTTGGGTTTTAGCCTTTTGCTCAAAAACCTGGTACCCATTTCCTAATTTTGCAATGGTGGGTCTAGAGACAACCCATCTTCCTAGAGGGAAGAGGACAGAGATAGGTAGCAGAAAGACAGTTTGGTGAGCAAAAATAGAGAACTGGAAAAGAGGTATATAAGAAAGAGAGGTTTGGTGAGCAAAGTCAGAGGACCCAGAGAAAGAGGTATAAGAGAGAGAATTTGGTGAGCAAAAACAGAGTGGGGTTTTCTTTTGTATGTGTAGATGGGGACCTTGACACAGCTTAAGGACATTGGGTTGTTCCGCTCCCAAGGCTTGATTGGGGGCCAATGGAGTGATGCACAGGATGGTCGAACACTGTCGGTATGTCACACAGCTAACTATCTCTATTTTCATGTTCCAACAAAACTGTCTGGTGCAATTCATTCGCAGTTTATGTTTTGTCACATCTGCCTTCTCATTTTAGTGAAGTAAAAGATGGGGTTTATCGTTGGTTGTGGGGAAGGGTGTGTCTCTTAGGTGAACAATCCAGCTACAGGAGAGCTGCTGACAAATGTTCCCTTCATGGGTGGTGTAGAGACACAACATGCTATTGCTGCTGCATCTGAAGCTTTTCCAGGTATGACAACTCCTGTATTTGCTTTTGTGCATAGATCATGCTCTAAGGTGGGTGTAGTGAGAGGGCTGGAACTTGGAGGATTTTGGAGTAATTCATGTTGCTGGATTGAAATTGTCTGACATCAGTGATATGAATTGTTACATCAGCTTGGAGTGGCAGGACAGCAGCAGATCGTAGCAAGCTTCTGCGAAAATGGTAATCACATGTGTCTCTCTAGAATTCAGTTGTTAAGGTGATGTGAGACCATGAAGGGTTTGTAGCAAGACAGAGTATATGGTGATTGGGAGCTTCTTTGCTTTTTATTTCCAATGACGTCCTGCTGTTGAAAATCCAGGTTTGACTTGCTCCTGACACATAAAGAGGACCTTGGACGGATCATGACACTTGAGCAAGGAAAACCTCTTGCAGAGGCTATTGGAGAGGTACCTGTTTCACTCTCTGGGCATTAGCTTTTTTTCGTCTTTTATGCAACTACTGAATTCTCTCTGCATCTCATGAGTGGCTTCTCATCAGTTGGAGGAAGGCTACTATTTTGGTCTGTATGGTGCTAAAAGTGCAACTGTGAACAGGTTACCTATGGTGCAGGTTTTGTGGAGCTGTATGCAGAAGAAGCAAAACGTGTCTGTGGGGATATCATACCTTCACCATATCTAGAGAAGAGGATCTTTGTACTAAAACAAGTAAGGGTGCATACCAAGGGATACACAACAATAACTTTCTCTTGTCTGATAAAGATATCATTTTGATGACATTCTAACATTTGTGGAGCTTAAAGTGGGAAGTTGTTTGAGAGCTTGTGTTACAAGTTGAGTGCCTCACTGCTGAACTTTGGTGTGTACAGCCAGTGGGTGTTGTTGGTGCAATCACGCCCTGGAATTTCCCTCTTGCAATGATCACTCGCAAGGTCCTCCTGATCTTATCCACACAGATTCTTTCTTCAGATTATATGCGTGTGGCTTTATCTGTCTGGATGTTCCTCAACTTATTGGCTGCAGCTCCTGGTATGTGACATATTCATCTGTCCTCTCGGATTGTGAGGAGTTGCACTTGCTCACATCAAATCACTGGACCACTCATGGGATATTGACAGGTGGCACCAGCATTAGCAGCAGGATGCACAATCATTGTGAAGCCTGCAGAGCTAACTCCTTTGACAGCCTTGGCTGCTGCTGAACTTGCTCTTCAAGCTGGCATTCCCCCCGTATATATCCTTCCAGATATTTTTTCATCCCTTGCTTGTTTCATGGGCTTGAATGACTAGGAGTGAAGTATTATCCACTGTTGCCTTTTTTGTAAACTTCCACAAGAATTGTGGACCAATGAGGGATGGTGATAGACAGGTTTTCTTGGTCGGTTTCTATGGTGTCAGCATATTGAAGTGCTCTGTGCATCTGGCAGGGTGTGTTGAACATTGTGATCGGGGATGCTGTGGCAATTGGTGCAGCAATGATGGCAAGCACTGAGGTACAGCTGTGCACTGATATCTAATCTCAGGAATCTGCAAGCTGATTTAGATTTTTCTTGTGAGGTTTTGTTTCTGTCTTTTTTTCCCCTGATGAATGATCCTGTGCACAGGTGCGGAAAATCACGTTTACGGGATCAACAGGAGTTGGAAAGAAGCTAATGGCTGGAGCTGCTGGGACTGTTAAAAAGGTGGGTTCAAATCTTTGCCAAGGTCTTTTTGTTGGTACACATCTGATGTCCAGTACAGTATCTTGGTGAAGAAAATGCCCCATACAGTGATAACTTTCAGTTGCAAATTGACTGGGATGGTTATGGTAGTGCAGATTTCTCTTGAACTTGGAGGAAATGCACCATGCATTATCTTTGATGATGCCAATCTGGAGGTGGCAGTGAAAGGAACAGTAAGTTCAGTTTGAATGCCACATCTTACTCAGTGTTTTCTGATCAATTTTGTTTGATGACTTCTGGTGTGCTGAGATGGAGACACTCTTTTTAGTTCTTGATCAAGGTTATAGGTTTGTGAGGGCAGAATTGGTTTGGTTCATATGTGCCTTCTCTCTCTTGGCATGAATATGGATCTTTGGCTGGGTGGGTTGCAGCTAGCAGGGAAATACCGTAATACAGGCCAAACCTGTGTTTGCATCAACCGTGTACTTGTCCAAGATGGTAAGTACAAAAAGGATCATGCTGCCGCCTCTCTTGTAATCTGCTTTCAGGAGATTGTGGAGGTAAGAGCCTTGCTTACTTGCAACTTAAGGAGAATGTATATCCACAGGCACCTCTTATATTTGTATTGTGATGACGGGTTGGAAAACACAGGCATCTATGAGAAGTTTGCCAATGCCTTTGTGAAGGCTGTCTCACAGCTACAAGTGGGAAATGGGTTAGAAAATGGTGTCACGCAGGTTGGTACTTCTCTACCCATTTTGTTTTGTTAGCTGCAGATGTTAAGTCTGGTGAATTCTCCTTGGCAGTTTTTTGACATCTTACCTTGCTGGTGGTGGTGACCAGGGTCCATTGATCAATGAAGCAGCTCTTCAAAAGGTAGGAACTCTGAGTCTATTCTCATCCTCTGACTGGTGGATTCAATTCAGCATTCCAGTCTAGGATTACCCACTGGATTCTGTAACCACTTATGGGTGTTCTGATGGTCTGTGCCAGTGTGGAGATAGATGTGCATACTCTCATCTTTTCTACTGAATATTGCTGGTGCAGGTGGAAAATCATGTCCAGGATGCTGTGTCCAAGGTATAGTGAGTAAACCGGCTGGGAGTTGAGAGTTGCTACCCAACATGGTCAAGGCATGGCCAAGGATATTCAGTTCTTTTGCCACTGTAGAATGACTAAATGCTAGCAGTGTTGCAAAACTGTGACTTTGGGCTTTGAGTTTGTATGTATACTCAGCACCTTGTTTTCTGCAAGCTTTTCATCCAATCCCCAATGGGGGGAAGGCAAAGACTGAGGACTGAGGCAGTAGAGAAGTCTACAGCTGAATTTGCAAAGAAAGTTGTACTTCGTAGTTGTCTAGATAATCTATCTCAAGGCTGATTCTTTTGCAGGGAGCCAAGGTTTTGACAGGAGGCAAGCGTCATAGTTTGGGTCGTACGTTTTATGAGCCCACTGTCTTGAGTCATGCAACTGAAGATATGTTGATTTTCAGGTGAGGTTGAGGCATACTTAAAACTGAGCTTCTTGTTGATGTACTCCACTCTCCTCTTCTTCTTGACTGTTCGAGTCAAAGATGTAGATCCTATTTCTCCTGTTTTTGTTACTGATTTGATTACAATATTGATTCATTTACAAGGGAGGAGGTTTTCGGGCCAGTTGCACCCCTTGTGCGATTCAAGACAGAAGAGGAAGCCATTAAGCTAGCAAATGATACTGAGTTTGGTACACACACATTCTAGTCTCCTTAACTTCTGAAATTGCTTTTGCTGATTTCTGCACTACCTTTTTTGCTCAGATGTTGATATCTGCAACATCAATTGTGGCATCATGTGAATTTGTTGTCTTGGGGTAGGCCTGTCATCATACATTTTCACAGAAAATATTGCTCGAGGTTGGCGTGTGGCTGAATCTTTAGAGTATGGTATGGTTGGCATCAACGAGGGCTTAATCTCAACTGAGGTACTTGAATAGAATCACTCCTTTTGCTCTACAGGAATCAGGGCACTGGTTTGCCATGTTTAACTTTGCCATTTTGTTGGTGCAATACACACTATGGAATTCCAGATACATCAATTGGCACCAAAGAGTTTTGCTGTGTAATATGAGATCTGCAAGTTTGTGGTTTTGAGGCAGCCTGATATTAGAAGAAATCAGTGTCATGCAATGCTCAGAATTTGGGTGTGGTTGAGCATTTTGTAGGTTGCACCTTTTGGAGGTATGAAGCAATCTGGTCTGGGCCGTGAGGGCTCCAAGTACGGCATTGACGAATACCTTGAGGTACAAAGATCTATCTTAAAAACTCTGCATTATGGTTTGAGTGATATAGATAACGCTTCCTGGCCTGCACACCACTGCACTATTTTTTTGGGTTAATGGAATGTGCTGCAGTTTATAAACTCAAAAGCTAAACTGACTTTGATGTATTGGGGAGCTCCATTCCCCCCACAGCTCAAGTATGTCTGCCTTGGAAACATGAAGCAAACTCTCCCATGATTTGCAGTGACAGCCTCCACTTGAAGCCAATTTCCTGTTGCTGGGTAAGATTCTGTCTTTCTCAAGTGCACATGAGAACTACTTCCGATATACTGGTTCCAATGGTTGTTCTGAGCTTTTTGGAATATTGGTCTTCACTTTATAAGAAGTTTCTGGTTTGTTAAACACCACAAAAAACCATGTGTTTGACAACACTTGCAGGAGTGGAGGTAGCATTGGCCAGCAGTTTCCAGCCACCAATGGTAATTGCTTGCAGCAGCTGTTTGAAATAGGTTGTGAAGGAGACCAAAGTATGGCAGAGTTTGTCTGATTTCAATCTCAGTTCCTTGCTCACACATTCAGGCTGCCAAAAGATGTTTGTTCAATTGGTTGGTCTCAAAACCCTAATGCTTGTTGTGTCATCTGCACGCCCCTCTTATGTCAAAGTGCACACAGATCTACCTATTATTGAAAGCTGAATAAAGTGGTAGATGTAGAGGTTATTGAGTACAAAACACTGGAAAGAGTCAGTGAACATAATGCTGTCTCAAGTGGAAATTTCTCAAACCATCTATTCACCACATACAGTTCTAGTTTTGATGATGCTTGACAACTTATTGTCAAGTATGTCTGTATTGTCCCCAACCTGGTTGAGTGATGGGAAACAGGATGCTGGCACCATGATAACCTCTTGGATCATCAACAGGATCAAGCATGCAGTTGATGTCATCCCTGGTATGATGTTGCATGCTTTCATGGTCTCAAGACACACTGCCCTGTTTTATCTAATTGAAGAGATTTTGACATTCTTAGAAAGCAAAGATGAACTTGTTGCAACCACCAATTTGTAGTTTGAAGATTTGCATTGAAGCAAACCATATCCTCACTCAACACATTAAAAACATTGTCAGTTGTTTGTCTTCTGTGGATGACTGTCTTTTTCTTGTGTCTTGAACATACATGCAGGTTAATCTTTGAGGGTGTGTTATCAAAGAATTATGTTTTAAAACAAAAAAAGAAAACCTCATATGTTTGGAGACCTTCACACATTTTCATACTACGGTCAGCAGCAGCTCTGCAACGATCATCAGCAGTTAGCAGCTTTGCCACCACCATCATCACCCCATTAGAACTACTATCAATTACAAAGCTTGAAAACTGGAAAATCAAACCCTAAAATCTTCAAAGCAGATTTTAGGGTTACTAAAATTTCTCTCCCAGATTTATTGACAATAAACGAGACAGCATGAATTTTGTAGCTTGATTTCAACACAACTTCATCGCAAGATACCTATTTGCTGCAAATGCAAACAAGTTATGAGAATGTGTTATATGGAGGAATTTCCCACTCTTGTGTGGTGCGTCTCTTCTTTGTTTTTAGGGTTTTCATGAATCCAGTTTTAGGATTAGGGTTAGGGTTTAGGTGGGAGGCCCGGACTCGTCCTGGTCCTTGCGCTTGCTGGTGTTTTCATCAACTGCTGTCGTCGTCGCTGCTGTGGTTGTGCTGTGTTCGGGGTGCGTCGTTGCGTGTCTTCTTGCGTCTTTGTTTCCCTCTCTCGCGATGTTGTTGGTGTAGGCGGTGGAGAAGACGAGTTTTTGTGGCCAAGAAAAATGGCAGCAACAGCAACTCTTGAGTGTCCCTTTGTAGTGCAGGATCCTAAGGAAGTGTCGCTTTGTTACGATGTGTTGTCTTGGGAGGACACCATCCATAAGTTCGGTGTCAAGATTTTGCAAGTGAAAGTGGCTTACATACTTACCGATCGAGCACAAGAGTTTGTGAGAGGCGAATGCGAGAATGTTGTGGCGCCAACCAGATTCTATCGTACTCATACCAAAAGCTGTGATCCTGGTTCTTTGAAGAGGCCGACCAAGCGCAGCTTCCTTCATCAAATCTGGTAAGTGCGCATAACCAAACCACGAGCTCACGAGCTCGTGTGTTGTTTTTGTTTGCGATTTCCCGAATTAGAAGAACTATAACTTTATTGTTTTGTGTGGTAGAACTTTGTCAGTAGTACCTATGTTCCTCATCGCTCGTGCTTCTTCTTGTCTCATTACTCTACTTAACCCTAACAGGTATCAATGCACATACGGGCCAGAAGATCAGCGATCTACACGGAAGTTGCTTGTCGATCGCAGCAAGAAACCTAAGAAAGGTCCTGGAAGTAGATTGACTAGTGATGAAGGAGGACCTAGCATGAAGAGAGGTTGTCTCTGTTATTTTGCAATCAAGAAACTCTACTTGTGGCCTCACATCTCGGAGGTCATGTATTGCCATGTAGGGCATACAGACAATGATGGAAACCCTTGTCACGGTGTCCTTCTAGCCTCCCCAGCTCACAAGAGGAACGAGGAAAGTCATGGCAATAGAAGAAGCCCTTCTCACAATGTTTCCTTCTCCAGTAGTCACACAATCAATGAAGAAAGTCAAGGAAATGGAACTCTTTGTCATGATGTTTCGATCTGCAGTTCCTCAGGACCCCTCACTCCGAAAGGCAAAGGGAATGGAAACTCTTTCCATGAGTTTCTTGTCTCTGGCCACACAATCACAGAAGAAATTGAAGCCAATGCAAACCCACATCATCATAGTGTTCTGGTCTCCAGTTACACAATAGAAGCAGAAAACAAAGGCAGTGAAAACCCTAGTCAGAGTGTTTTGCTTTCTGACCACAGGACCAAGGAAGAAAGTAAAGCCAACGGAATCCCCTGTTACAGTGTTCAATTATCTAGTGACACAATCAAGGAAGAAAGAAAACCCAATGGATTTCCTCCTTGTTGCATTGTTCCAGTATCCTGTCACACAATCAAGGAAGAAAGTGATTTCAATAGGAATCCTGCTGAAATTGTTTCGGTTACCAGTCCCACAAATGAGGAGGAACCTGAAAGCACACAGGATTCAGCTTGAATAATTATAACTGTCTCAATTGCAGTTGCAGCCACAAATAGGTGGCTGAGAAGTAGGATGATACAAAGATAGCATTCTCTGTAGGCCTTATGGTTTTAGTTTCAAGATCTTGCCTTGTCTCAACTCCGAGTCATGCCCCCTGGTCATCTCTTACATTTCAATACCAATGGGGAAAGTGTTCATGCCTTCGATCTTTTGCGTGTACATTTTTCCCATGATGGCTTCCATGGCAGCTTCAGGAATGCATACACAACAGATGGGCAGGTGTGTCAACCTTTGCTTTTGCTTTGCAGTTTGGGTTGTTGTTAAGGATTCTCAGATGTATGCAGGACATATTTTTCTGTATAATTGTTTGCCCAAGACTGTGAGCAGATTATTTGTGTACTACACCCACCATCAGGAGCTAAAGAAGTCAGAAGGGACTAATGGTAGTTAGTCACTGCCATTTATGATGAGGGTGATGGTCTGACACTCACAAGGTTATGACTGCACTCATTCTTGTTGTATTTGTGTTCATTTGGCAAGAATCAATCCTGTGGTTAGCATTCAAAGTATTCTTGTGCAGTTTCGTCTGCAATCATATAGATGTATATGATTGCAGCACGAGAGTGAAGCACAAAGTTCTGGAATAACTGGGTTCATGTACTGTCTTGTGTGCTCACTCCTTATGTATTAAGTCCTATGCCTGTTTCCAATCTTCTCACACCAGTTTAGGTCAAAGGAATTGATTTTGGCCTGTACTATGTAAACTTGAGGTTCTCTATGTGCAAAGCTGTCCATACTCCAGAACTTTGAGGTAGAGTTTTATCAGGGGAAAGGGACCAATTTCCATGTACACATGGCTAAATTGATGAGCATAACCTGGCAATTGTGGGAGATTGATAAAGAGCCCTCAGCACAGCCAGTCACAGCTCACTTTGATTTAGATGTTGAGCTCAATGTGTGGGCCACACCCAAAACTTCACATCTAGAAGCGGAAGAGAAGTCAAATCCTTCCTAAAACTTGATGAGGAGGGTTGCATATCACTCTGAAGTTTGCAGCATGTAACACTGCATATGCATTATGGTGTTTGATATTTTGTAAATGCAATTTTGTTTGTGCTGACAGGAGCACCAGGTGCGATGTCCTAGAGAGTGGCTGCTCCACATATTGCTAACTTTCTGAGGCTGCTAATCAGAAATGCCAACTTCAACCCATAAATTTCTCGAGTTTGTTCTCATATGAAAACCCTGAAGCCATTGGCCATCTTTTGTGTAATCTATTTCTCTTCTCTCTAGCGTATCACTATCATGTTTGTTTATGTTTTTGTTGTATCTAATTGGAAATTTTGGTGGGCTTTTGTGGGAAACAGGAACTTTTGTCTTGCTATTTGTGGAGACTGTCACTGTTGCTGGAGATAGAGTGGTTTCTCGAGAGAAAGATGGAGGCTATGGTGATATTATTGGACATCACCATGTCAGAAGATGTAGCATGAACCTGCAACTATTTTGAAAGTGATGGGATATCTGAACAGGTATTTCCTGCTCAATTTTTGAGGCATGGATGTCATAGGGCAAATGGGACCTTCACTAGGGAGAGCTGGTGTCCCTTTATTTGTGTTTGCATCAGTCAGAGCAAAAGGAAAAGCAATTGGAATTTATGCAATTGAAATCATGTGGTGTTGCAGAGTGATGGTATCACTGCTGTCAAATGGTCACAAAGGGGGTAGATGGCAGTAAAGTGCAAAACTATCATTGAGGTTAAGGAGATGCAACTCTGTTCAAAACTGATTAAATGATGAGTGAAAGACAAAGATGAGTGCTCCTAGCATTGAACAGGACTGCATGAAGTAGTAATTGGAATGGAGAAATGGTGGAAGCAGTGCAAGGCCTGGGTGAACTGTTCAATATTCCACTTACTAGCTTACCTCAATCATTACTCAAGGTAATGCCCTGACAACAGGGTATTGCACCCAAGACCTTGGGTTCTGTCTTCATACATTAAGTCTTAACACATAGTTGGCTGTATAGAGTGTTGAAGCTTGAGATCATGAAGGCAAGAAGATTTGGGCAATGGTTAAGAATTGTCTTGAACTTGTGTTGAACGATTTTGAACATCTAGTGTCAAGATTCTAAAATGGAAGGTGTTGAATCTACTTGAGAGTCAAAGTTTGATTATTTTCACTTAGGTGCTGAAATTGGTTGCATCTTGTACTATTGTAGTTATAATCATCACTGAGCAGTGCATCGCCAAGATATGAGAATTGTTATCCAATGTATTTCTGTCTTCTTCATCAAACATGAGATGGCATTTCTCTGTGTCATCATTGGAACTATAGTTTTTACACTAGGAAACCAAGTGTAAGGCACAGAGTTCTCTACTGCCAGGCCAGTTGGCTTTACTATAATTTCTTTTGAGAGAATAAGAATTGGAGCAAGCAGGTTGCATATTGAGACCAAACTTTTGATTCAGTGCACAAGAATTATTGTAGCAATGTCCCTAAACCCACTGGAGATGCAAATGAAAAAACCCTACTATGGTGCTGGATAGTCTTGAGTGAATAACACGCCACATGCCCCAACAAAGTTCTTTCTCAACTGTGCAGAAGCGGTGAAGAAGAAAGGAATGAAATCAAAAAGATCTTACGTCTTAGACTACATCCAGATTGAATGCTTTGAAGCTCTTGTCGCACAGAGAGAGAGAGAGAACAGCTGCGGTTGCTTGTGGCGGTGGTGAAGTCCTGATTTGATCAAGAAAATCGGCAGTTCTTACACGAGATGCAGAGCTCCAAGATGACGCCCTGTGATGTGAAAGCGTTGAAGAAGTGTCTGGAGGAACACAAGGGCGATGGCGATAAGTGCAGACAACATATCGCGGCGTTCAAAACCGCTTGCTCCTCCTCCGCTTCTTCTTCTCCTTCTTCTTCGACTCCTGTTTCGTCTTCGTCGTTGTCGTCTTCCTCTGCAATTTCCGTCTCCTCCCTCAGCCCTACGCAAAAGGAGCCAACCGTGAGTTCGTAACGACGAATCCGGGAGTCAGATGATGATCTTCTCCGGTACAGAGGTTTTTTTCTTTTGCTGCTATGATTTTAGGGTTGTGTAGCTTGTTGCCGCCGCGAGAAAGCGGGTACCCGCTGCAGCAACCAACTCTGTCGAGAGATTGTTTTCCAATACTGGATTCTGTTTCTGAAGAGCGAGCATGCATGCACCTGGTGTTGGCACCAGTATTCGGTTAGTAACCCCTTCACAGTTGATGATGCCATGCTTTTGCCCTGATGTTTTTTTTCTTCCTGATGGTTCAGGAGTTGCAATCGGATTTGTCATCTTGGTCTTATCTCATGTTTCTGGTTTTTGTGAAATTCTTCATTGACATCTTGCTTTCATGCAACCAATGTTTTGTCTCTTTGGAAATTCTCCAAGGTAGTAGTAGAGCCATGACAGAAAAAATGTTTGTGCTGCTGCTGTCTGGCACTCAATGTTCAGCACACAAGACCTTAAAGAAAATGCTACACCTAGTAAGACCTGTGAACCACCTCAAGTCAAAATTATTCTTTGCAAACAATCAAAGTGGCATAGGGTTTTATGTGTACTACCTCTCTGCACATTTCTGCCATCTAATTATGTGCACATTTCGTTGAGCTGGGCTGGCTGTGAAGTCTCATGGTTGAGTTGCAAAACCCTAGTGTAATATGGAATATAATTTGAGTTAGTCTGGATGTTTGAAAGTTGCAGCATGAGTGAGGATCATGGTGTCTCTGGATACTTTGTGGAATGAATGGTGTGTTTGCAAGGGTTCTTGTCATAGCAGAGTTATGGCAAAAACTTAGTGTAATATGGAATAGAATTTTGTGTTACTCTGGATGTTTGAAAGGTGCAACAATATGAGTGAGGATCACAGTGTCTCTGGATATGTTGCGGGATGAATGCTGTCTTCACAAGAGTTCTTTTGTCTTGCAGATTGCACAGCAGAGTTTATATGACATGGTTATATGATTCTCTTTCTCTCTCTCTCTCTCTCTTCTGCAATTGCCTTTGTCCCTCCCTCTTTTTTGTTTGTTTGTTTGTTGCTAAGTCTGATTTGTGAATCTCTATTTGTGCAACCACAAGATTTGAACAGATGTACCAATTCATGTTAGATCATGAGGACTACTCTGCATTGCATTTTTTGTTTCTGTATGAAATCTCCACTGGGATCCTTTGTATGCAGACAGGGACTCTATTGTTTTTGTGATCTCTGTAGTGTTGGGTGGTTCTTTTTTTTAACCTTGTCTGTATATGGACAAGGGTTAGAGCATCCCCATTGTCCCCACCAGTGCACTGCACAGCATGTTTTGGATGAAGAATAGAAAAGATTATGCAGATTTAGTCTAGTAAAATGGCTTTGGGCTAGAAGGAGAATATTGTGGCTGGAAAAAGGCATTGCATAGTCTAACACTTGCTTTTGATTTGGGCAGATAGAATGATTGGTTCATGTGGTTTGCTATTAGTAATCTTTCACCTTTTATAGTCCCACTTGTCATGTTTATGGGGGAGACAGGAAGAGCAGTTCCACCCAGTATTTGGGCCTTATAATAAATCTCATGTGCAAGATGGCTAGTTTACCATTTCCCTTGCCCCCTTCATAAACATGAAACTGACTGGGATTGTAAAAGGTGAGAGACTACTAATAGCAAACCACCTAGACCAATAAATCGATCTGAACAATCAATAAGAAGTGTTAGAATGTGGAATATCTTTTGCCAACCACAACATGTTGTAAAGAAATGTCAAACCAATGGCATTTTACTGCCCCTTAGCAGTACAATATCTACTACTTTTCATCCAAAGCCTATGGTGTAATTCATCGGTGGGGATGCTTTAAACCAACCATCTTGAATGTGAAAAATGTTGTTGGAGTTGTGAATATGAGGTATGGGTGGAGCTATTCTTTATAAGATTAGTGTACAAAATATAAGGGGTATGTGGAATTGTCTTGTGTTTTAAAGGTGAAAAAAAGTATATATAGCCAATGAAATTGTTATTATGGGAGCCTTTGAATCATTACTTGGAGTCAATTTTGGTAAACTAACACTTAAATGTTTTAATCTTGTGCCTAAGTGTACAAAAGAATTGTGACCAATGAGATTGTTCAATTAAGTGTTTTGGATTGTTTTTAAGAGGTGTTTTATTGAATTGATATGTACGTGTTGCATGCAAATTGCAAGGAGTTTTTAACACGTTGTTATTTAATTTTACTTAAGGTATGCAAACATGTATACAATTTCAACCTTGTGATTTCCTCCTCCAATTAGTAGACAAGATTTTGGTATATTACTTGTGTTTTTTGTTTTTAGAGAATTGCATGGTTCAATTTTTTAGAAAATTATTTTGAAAAGAATGGTCTTATGAAATAAAATCAGATTTGAAATTATAAGTACTTCACTAATGTATCAAATTTTTCATTGGCGGCTCATTTGCAATTGCTTATTACTTTTATATATATATTAGTGGCAATTATATACAATTGTGTTTTCAAATTGGATTTTTAATGATTTCTTTTATTGATAAGAATTATAACTTCTTTGAAGGTAGGATTCCATTAACTAATTTCTCTTGAAGAACAATAAATGTAATATAATTACAATGCTACATATATACATACACACAATTGATTATGTTTTTATAATTTCATTCCATTCAAATGAACTTTGAAGTTCCTTTAGTTCTTAATTTAAATTGACTTTAGTTTTAAACAATTCAACGAGGTCAAGGTTGAGAAAAAAAATGGCCAAAATTCAAAATCAAAGGTCACCACCCAAAAAGGGTTGACCATGGTACAATGTAGGTTAACTCAGGGTCAGGAGCTGAATGCCCAACTGGTGCATTGTTGGGTGCTTTTTCACTCTGCGTGGTTTTCTGGGAAAAAGAAAAGGATTGAAACCAGGCCCATTTTGAAGGAGACCACAACACTTTTACACTTGATACTGGCCCAAAACAACGCTGGTACATGGTACATGCCCATCATCGGTGGAGAGAACCTGGATACAAGCCAAGGGAAAGATGTAATGAAAAGTTGTTATTGGGGCGAATTTGTGATCACAATAACCTAATGTAGACAAGAAGAAGAAGAAGAAGAAGTCACAACAATTGTAAGAAGTGGACAGGCCCTTCATGGCATTCTTGTATCTCGATCCCTTGTATCCAAGAAAGCCAAATGTTTTTGAGCTTGAAAAATGGCTCCATCTTGTGTTTGTCCCAGAACATCTTGTTTTGGGTTCACTGGAAAGCATGACTCCATCTTGTGTTTGTCCCAGAACATCTTGTTTTGGGTTCACTGGAAAGCATGGCTTCATCTTGTGTTTGTCCCAGAACATCTTGTTTTGGGTTCACTGGAAAGCATGATCTTCTTCTTCCTCGTGCCTGCTGCTGCTGGGAACAGAGGACTTCTCCACTACCCACAAACCACCCAACGTGTTTCTTGTTGTCTTCTCCCTGTTTTCTGTCGATGTCTACCTATATTCAGTTAGGCTAACAGGAAGGAAGCAGCTGAAGGAATCCAAAGAATAGCCGGGAAAAAAAAATCTTACCCTCAAGGAATGGACAGACAGCGGGATGTGTGCGCGTTGTGTGGAACAGTTTCTTCGTAATCCAGGATTGGTTCAAGCATGATATCTCCACTCCCACATGGCGGAAACGCATTGCAGAAGCGCCGCAATTTATCAACAAGGAAAGTTGGTACTCACACACGTGGAAGTAAGTGGTGGGGACCCCAACAACCAACAAGTCACAAACAACAACGCAAAGCAAAGCAAAGCAAAGCACAGCAAGCAAGCAATCGCAAACAAAAAACCAAGAAGAAAAAGAAAAAGAAATTAAAAAAATCTCTTATGGCCCCCACTAAACCCTTGATTAAGGATTGTGTAATGGGTGTACAATCTTATTAGCATGATTCTTGCCTCTTCCATACACCTGATGATTGTCCTAAAACCTAGGATGACTACAAAGAAGGCAGGAAGGGAACAATTCCGGTACCACGGAAGGGATTGCGCATTCTTCGATGCAAAGAAAGGATTGGCCGACTTTCTTTTCTGTAGAGTAGGACAATAGTTATTACCTACACACAAACGTAAGTGCATTCGATATTTGGTGTCTGTTTCTTTCTTGGGTGCTTTAATGGTGTGTG
>Ga0116231_10001535_pt1 | contig 47299 bp, 49 predicted proteins | sample S1TSphgellanicum_2_FD_89695 | JGI IMG/M metagenome (GOLD analysis project Ga0116231, IMG submission 89695) | Host-associated microbial communities from peat moss isolated from Minnesota, USA - S1T2_Fd - Sphagnum magellanicum MG | ecosystem: Host-associated > Plants > Peat moss > Unclassified...
ATAATTTTTATAAAAATAAATTATATATAACAAAAAATAAAATAAAGTTGGGGGGGGGGGGGAAGATTTTAAGGTTTAGACATATGTGAAATAATACAATTCCATTCTATATATTTTTCAAAGAGAGTGAAAAAATTAGTTTGGAGAGATCACACAAAGGTAAGAGACATATATATTTTTTTGGTTTTTTACAATAATTTTTTTTTAAAGATTAAGGTTTTTTTTCACTGAGTAAATCTTTGTAGTTTAAAAGCTTTAAATTTGGTTTCTAAATGTTTTTCTATGTTTTTTTTTTTAAAATTGCATTATATAATTTGTATATTTTGCATAATTTTTTGGGTTTAAGGCATATATCATTAGGATTTTTTATTAAGGTTTGTATAGTTATAGTTGTAATAAGGCTTACGAAAAAATGTCATTAGGATTCTTAAGGTTATGCCTTGTGATTTAATGTTTAGGAATTTGGTTCATATATACCAAGGTTTAAAGTTAATACTCTAAACTTTGCTCATTGTATTAGTTTTAGATTTTATCATTTGTTTAGATCAATAACATAATTATGAATCTCCTTTGTTGCCATATGTTCCATGGTTGTTAAAGTTCAATATTTCATAAATCACTTTTGTTTAAATGCATACCCATATCATATTGTGATGATTCATTAACCATGAAACATAAAAATATTTTTTAAATATTTAATTCCCTACCAATACATCATGAAATTCATGTTTTCAAAATTATGTATTCATCTTATAGTATGATTTAACATATATAAAAATGAACATAATGCAAAATTGGTCACATGATGATACAAGGGGTTAAGGTTTAATGTAAAATTTACTAATTAATGTTAGAATTATGGTTTAGGTTGAAAGTTTATGACATATAAATGAATTAACATTTTTTTACAAGTCTATAATAATTAAAATAAATCTAAGGTGCATTTTGGGCAGAATTTTTAAGGCTTAAACATATGTAAATTAATGCAATGTCATTATATTTTTTTTTTTTAAAGTGAAAGAACTTAATTTGGAAATATTACCAAATGGTAACAAATATACCTTTTTCTTGTGTTTCCCTAAAAGTAATACCCATATTCAAGTTCGTTTTGATATAACCCTTAGGTGATTTAGGTAACTTGAAATGTAAACCTCACCCTAAATCTAATACCCACATGTAGGGTCAATTCGAAATAACCAGTATGTAATTTGGGTGGCCTTTCAATGAAAACCAAAACTTATATGTAATATATGCATGTGAGTTCATTTTGAAATAATCCATAGGTGATTTAAACAACCTTTGGTGAATAATCAACCCTAAATACAATACCCACACGTAAGGTCACTTCAAAATAAATGATTTGGGTACCCAAAATATGTCTTTTTATATACCTAAATTAATTTTATGACAATTAACTATCATGAATAATTATTTAAAATAATTATTTGAATAACTTATCAACATAAAAAATCTAATTAAAATAATTAATTTAATATCAAATTATTAATTTAAATTTTAGATTTAAATTTTAATTATCTGAATAATTAAAGTTCAACCAAATAATCAGTTAATTAATATTAAGAAATATATGATTTTTTAAATATGATAATCAATCATTTACATTATTTGAAATAATTTTCTAAAAATTCCTTAATTATGACATTATTTGTTGGTACTTAGATTAGATTATTATGTCACATGAGTCCCATAAATATTACAATGGAAACCTATATGCAAATATTGCAAAAGATGTTAAATATCAACAATTATTTATGGACCTACATGCAAGTATTACAATGGATGTAAAAAACCAGCCACTATTACAAAATTTATATGTAAATATTACAATGGATGTAAAAAAAAACTAGCCATTGTTACGAGACCTATATGCAGGTATTGCAATGGATGTAAAAAACCATCCATTTTTTATGAGACCTATATGTGAGTATTACAATGGATGTAAAAAAACCAACAACTATTATGAAAGCTATATGCATGTATTACAATGGATGTAAAAAACCTGCCATTATTATGAGACCTGTATGCGAGTATTGCATATTTGAAATGGCTTTATGAAAATATAATAGAAAGGATGTAGGTATTACACACTATCCATTTTGATTTTTATAAAACCTAGACAAATTAATGTTACCTTTTCATATGGGCCTATTTAAGTTTTCATTTTTACATCTAAAGTACTAAAAAGATTATGAAAAAGAAAAAAAATGATAACCATATACCCATCAAATAAATGTGATTAAAAGAAAATATTATATTGATAAAAGATGTACAAATATGGGTGGATCAAAAAATGTTAAAAAACCCAATGAAAAAAAAGGTTCTTTATCAAAGGACCAAAGTTCAAAAATTGGGTAGTCCAAAAAATGAAAAGGTTGGAAAAACCTAATTAACTATGTAAAGTGGAAACCCTAAACCATATCATTATCTACAATCCTGTGTTTAGCTCAATAAATAGTTGTTGCATGACGAGCAGTGTATAAATGGTGACGTTACATCTCAACTTGAATTGCATTTGTAACAAACTTTTCCTTTATTATCTCCTGAACCTTATAAACACCCAAAAACCACCAAATTAAACCTTAACACACCTTGGAAGAAACAAATTTATAAAAAAAACAATAAACATTGACTATTATTCTTTCTTACCTTCCGTGCAAAGATTCATGGAAATCCAATACATTTGACAACTCTTTTGTTTTACTTATTTTATTGCACTTTCGATCCCAATTTTTGACATCCCATGCCATTTCAATCTTCCTGCATATGCAAAATGGGTGGATCGAATCATCTCTTGTAAATCTTCATCCTTCTCTATCCGTGATATTGGATCTTAAGACATACTTCCCATGCCCCAAGCATTGAAACCCAACACTTGTAATAATTGTTGTGAAGCTAATTCGGCCAAAATTGGTTTTAGTAATGTTACACATTATTTTGCAATAATTATCAACTTATCCCACTTGCATTGGGTTTTGGCATGAACACGACTAGTAACCTTTTGATCATTCTGCCTTTGCACGGCCATGGTATCTCCTAAGATGCAAACATTCATTTTAGCATGGTTTTAATGTCAGGGGACTTCCTTTAAAAGTTGAAAGCCTCCCAAGTTTGGCCTTTTTTGCTACTAAGCCATGCACGTCCTTGAAATGTTTGGTCAACAACCATTTGGCATAATATGCAACAATGCAAATGCCAACTTTACACTTCCATTTTGACCGAACCTTCATCCATTCTTTGTCCTTCTAAACCATATTAGATGGACAAGGAGGTGTTGGTGGCTAAGAGGCTTAGTTGCTTTCAAATTTCAGACCTAAACTAAGAAATATTTTTTAAAAAATCATTACTTTGCAATTAAAAAATCTTAACCTTAAACCCTTACACATAAAAAGTTCAAAAAAATAGAATGCAAGTATGGCAAAACATAAAATCACACAATCAGATACAACTCTTGCAAATTTTAATTGCTTTCAGTTATGTAATAAAAAAAATTTAACAAAACAAATCCCACACCTTCCATCAAATGATGGAAGGTGCGGATATAATTAAACTTAAAAAGACGTACAATTTTTTTTATTTGCATTTAATCTAATGTACTGAAATTTTAATAAAATTTAACCCACCATTTTTCGATCAAAATTCCCAATTTATATTGAAAGTGATCTTACCATTTGAATTGCAAAATATCACCATTGTTAATTCTAAGCCACATAGATTGTTTGATTTATCAATTCTTATAATGGAGCAACATTTTGTTCCCCAAGTCTCGGTTGTAATGGATCAACATTTTGCTTCTCAATTGTTTGTTCTAATGAAACAACATTTTGCTTGTGAGCTTCCAAATCATCACCACCTTTCCTCAATCTCCTTCCTCTAGCTATTACAACCTTCAACATTAAAAAAAAAAAACATTTCATTGTTAATTATCAATTCTAATCAACTAAACTCAAAGGATTAAAGAAAAAGAAAAAACATGACCACCTATTGCCATCACCTTCTTCACAACACCACCACCATAGAAGAAGGCGATGACATTGTTGCCATCACCTTCTTCATAGCAAAACCATTGAAAAAGGCGACAATAATTATCGTCGTCATTTTTTAGAGCAAAGCCATCGAAGAAGGTGACAGAAGCTGTTGTCTTATTTTTCTTCTTTGTAACACCACCATAATAGAAGGCAATGGCACCTTAGTGCCATCACCTTCTTCACTACAACAGAACCACAAAAAAAGACAATGGTTCATTATCGTCGTTTTCTTTTTCTCAAACACAAAGAAAAAGGTGACGACAACAACTGCTGTCACTTTCTTCGCTACAACAGAACCAAAAAGAAAAAGGCAATGGCACTAAACTACCGTCACCATTTTCGCTCCAATAGAACCAAAAAAGAAAAAGGTGACGACAATAACTGCTATCGCTTTCTTCGCTACAACAAAACCAAAAAGAAGAAGGCAATGACAGCTTGTTGCCATCACCTTCTTCCTTGTAACAAAACCAAAAAGAAGAAGCTGACGATAGCTTGTTAATGTCATTTTCTTTGCTACAACATAACCAAAAAAAAGAGGGCAACGACAGCTTGTTGCCATCACCTTCTTCCTTGTAACGAAACCAAAACAACAATACCAAAAAGAAAAAGGCGATGATAACTTGCTACCGTCATTTTCTTTGGTACAATAAAACCAAAAAAAAGAAGGCAACGGCAACTAGATGTCATTGCCTTCTTCATTGCAACATAACCAAAGAAGAAGGTGATAGTAGCAATTGATGTCACCTTCTTGGCTGCAATAGAACCAAAAAGAAAAAGGCAATGGCAACTTGCTATCGTCGCTTTCTTTATTACAACAAACCCAAAAAGAAAAAAATGAAGGCAACAAACTACCATTGCCTTCTTCGTTGTAATAGAACTAAAGAAAAAAACGACGACAGCAAATGCCATTGCTTTCTTCACTACAACAAAACCAAAATGAAAAGGCAACAATAGCAACTGCCGTTGCCTTCTTCGCTGCAATAGAACCAAAGAAGAAGCAAAAGGAGGGAGCTTACCTTCAAGTTCCCACTCTAGCCTGTCACTTCTGGCTCTAGCTTCAAGCGCATTGTCCTGGCTGCCACTTCAAGCTCTCCTGAGCTCTAATGATGGAGTGAGCGAAAAATGAGGTGAGGTAGGTGGGAAGGAGGTGGGAGGGGGAGGTAAGTAAGGGGGAAGTAGGTAAGAGGGAAAAACTTTGGGGCAAAGAAGAAGTTGAAAAAACCAAAAACTTTGGGCAAGGGAAGGTGTTTTTGGTTCATCCCCAAAATGGCTTGAACATCTTCATCCTCAATTGGTGCATTAGTGGCTGCTGGTTCATTCCAGCCGAAATCACCACGTTTTCATTAACTTTCGAACAACCAAACTGATTTGCATACCCTTTAATCTACTGATCACATGAGACTTTTTCCACTTTTTTCAACATCACACCATAGCTTACATTTATCCCTAGTCAAAACATATTTAACCCCACATCTGGGAAGTTTCACCTTTCTTTTGCCCATGTGTACATGCCTACAGAAAACCATTTTTTAATTCATATTGTAATGCAAAATGAACATTAATGTCATCAACAAACTTCCACTACAAACAAAAAGAATGTTCAGGATGTTGTTTTGCCCTATGGAAATCCCTTATTCCCTTGTTTCTGGCGATCATTGCAATGGTAGAGCTTCACTTGGAGATGAACAACAAATGCCTGTGTTGGCACACAATCTTCCTTTGTTGGCCCACACTGCCTATCTTGAAAACCTAAACCTTAGCTAAATAACAATGATCCTCATTCATCTATTTTATTCACAATGGATGAATGTTTATGTTAAAAATAAATAACATAATATTTTCATTCAAATGGTGAATGCAACATCTCACCTTACATTTGTTTCAAATTGAATGATGAAATTATAAAAAGGACAAGCTACTTTGTAAGAGGTAAAATATTTTGAAGCTACTATGTTCTATAATGGTTTTCAACACAATATCCTTGCCTACTAAGGCAAGGCCAATAAACACAAAAAGTACAAGTCTTCACTGTTATGTGTGTTCACTGATCAAGATTATGTGATTCTTTCATTTTTTTAAAAAATCATCAATTTCAAATATTTTGAAAAAATTATAATCAAAGAACTAACATTTCCAATTTTGGGTATTTCATAAAATGAGAATGGAACAAATCACTAATTGTGCCCATGATTTGGGTGGAAGATCCAATTTCCTAAATTTAGTTATAATCAAATGAGTTAAAAATCATGTCAAACAATTGTTAAAACTTTTTCAAAACTTTAACTTTGTGATGTCATTTTAATACAATGTTGATCATGGGAAGTTGTGTTAAATGTCTAATATGAGTGTTGAGGAATTTAAAATAAAAATTTCACTAATTTTCTTTTAAGTTTTGGTTTTAATAAAACATTTAAAAACTTGAATAATAGTTGCATAAAAATTAGTAAATATCATAAATTATTAAGTTAAAAACTATCTTAATAAAAAAAATGTGATGAAAAAAATTAAGATGATATTAATTTAGTGTCCACACTCAAAAAACACTCACTTTGTTAAATTTTAAAATTTTAAATTGATTGAATAGAATTTTGAAATTTTAAAAGTTTTTTATCACACGTAAATGGGGTTTAATGTACATGACATCTAAAGCAAAGTTATAATTTATGATTTAAAAGTAATAATAATAATTAGCTTATTTTCATGCAATTTAAATTTTAAATATTTTTTGAAATGAAACACAAAATTTGATATAATTTATATATATATATATATATATATATTTTTTATTTATTCCTCAAAAGTTAATTTTAAAAAATGATATATTGAGAAATTTATATTTGATCACAAACAGTTAATAGACATGCCATTTTCCATGATTTTTTAATTACAATTTTTTACCGTTTTGCAAAAAAAAAAAATCAATTTTTTTTTTTTGGTCACAACTTTGCTATGCTTTGGGGGGAAAAAAACAAGTTCACCAAAAATCTACAACTACCTACAACATCAAAGGGTGCTTAAAATCTTTCTACTTTTATATTTTGAATATCATAAAATTTGGCTAAATATTCTTATGAATGATCACCATTTGAACAACATCATAAAACTGAAGAAATAAAACACTAGGACATCTAGTAGACTTGTGAAATTAAATTAATGAGTGGCATGAGACATGGGTAGTTTAACTACAATAAAATCTGATTACTCCCACAAAAAGACCAGTCACCATTGGACTTGCAAAATGTACTCATGACAACATAAAGACTCACTTACTAACCACCATGTCAAAGCCATACAGCCCATGATGAGGCCAGCTTCAAAATGGTGATGAGAGTTTGGCACCACAAAGTAAACTGTTGCATGTTCCTTTTCACCTTGGTGAAATAGAACAAATTAATTGGTGAAAATTGGTACCCATTTCACGAACTTATGCAATCAAAATAATTACATAGGTCTTATACATAATCACATGCAAAATTTTCCATTTTCAAGTTTACAATTGTGACAAGTGGAACATCATCACCAGTTTAAGTACATAATCGGGTTTTAAAATGAACCATTTTATTACGGTTGCAAGCTTAGTGGGTCAGTAGCTAAATGGTTGATTATGTTAGCCTCAAGATTGTTTTAAACCTACCCTAATTGCTAGAGTAGTGACTAAGTGAGCTTCTCCTAACTTCACATTCACATCCAATTTCCAAAACCATGCATGTGCTATTCAATAGGCTTGAGCAAATAAATTTCCATGTTCCAAACCCCAATTGCTAATTTAATTCAGAAATAATAATCATCATCATCAATTCAATATTACTAGTATGGCCTACATTGTTGGCAAAAGTGTGAATATGACTACTTGCTCTGAGTGTGAACAAGACCTTGATGATTTAAAGCTCAATAGTGAGAAACCTTTTTTTAATTTTAGATTAGTTTTCAATCATGAAAATGACAAGAAAATTTCAATATATCTAGTGCCTTAGGTCTAAAATTATGAAATCACCTTCAACAAGTTCCACTCATTAAGACTTTCCAATAATACCAAAAGCTTGCCCCAATTTCCCTAAATTATTTAGTTGAATTTTTTTTGACAAAATTGTTCAATAACTCTTGCACCATAGGTCTAAACACTACCATACCACATTGGTGCAATCATAATCATCAAGAACTTTTCAATGGTACTAGGAGCATGACAAGGGGCACCATGACATGGTTTGAAAGATCCCATCATGACAAAGAAAACAAATGGCTCCACCACAAGAGCTTCTGTCATAAAATAATGCTTTACATGAAATCTTATAAAAAAACATGTTTTCATGATTATGAACTCAAATGAAATGGGTTAGAAGCTTGAGAGCTTTATGAAGATGGGCCAAGTTTTTATTTTTGTAAGTGTAGGCAATTTTCTTGAAGGGGTTTTAACTATGCATAACACAAAATTAGATACCTAGATGCTCACAATGAATAGTAGCTTGAGGATTCGGTAACTTTAAAATAATGTAATGTATTGCTTTGTTAGGTTTTAGGGTTTTGAATGAAATTATGATGGTTGTCATTGTTTTGCTATTGTGATTGGTGGGTTTATTTGGATAGAAAAGGTTTTTTTAAAAATTCCCATCTTATGGCTATTAGATGATTTTTTTTTACATGTTGTCATAAAAAATATAAAAATAAATTAGGCCATGAGGTGCCCTTTGCACTTGGCAACTAATAGGTGCCTTGTATAATAAATGATGAATGATGAAACATTTAGTGGCAATAGATGATGAAACTATTTGGGGGTTGCCAAATGGAAAATGTAGCATGTACACACATTATGTAATATAGATATTACACTTTTAATAAATGAAGACAATAGTGGCTACTTGTTATATAGTGGAAATGTGTTTAGTAATAGATGTGAGACATTTGAAAGTTATGGTCATTGTTAATGTCTTTGTAATGTTGACATAGAGAAGTCATATTCAAAGGTTGTATAATTACATAATGATGTAAGTTTTTAAAATTGAGAAATGAATGGTATTCAAGTCATAATTGCTTTTATTTTTGTCATTTCTTTATGTACATTTAAATCCCCATGGAATTTTTCATGTTCAAGAATGATCAAAACAAATGATTCTTTTTCTTTTTGAATGTGGGATAAAGTTCTATATGTTAGGTCATGTTTCTTTACATTTGATTCATATCATGACAATCTTTGGGAATGTAATATCAATTTAATTCTTGTTATGATAAATGATTGGGTTTTATCAAGACTTATAGCTTTGATGATGAGTTGTCAATTAATGTATGTTTTGATTCAATGTTAATAATATATATATTGTTAATGTTGTAATTAAATTTTTTTGAAACATTACTTATATTATGATTTTATCATTATATGTTATTGATGTTTTTAATATTTTATCAATTTCATCTGCACAACCATTAGATGTTACATAATTACTAGCACATAGTTCAATTAACATATTTTTATTTATATACCTCATAAAATGCAAACATATAATTTTATTTAAATCATTTCAAAGTTTGTAAGATGGTGGGCATGATGGGTAATGAATATCCATAGTTTTGAAAATAATATAGCACTTGATATGTTAGTCAACACATTTTCATTGTGTTTTTGCACAAATGTATTTTTAAAAATGGAATAATAAGATTATTGAGTGGTCATTGATAACAAATTGAATTTATAAATTGAATATATTTTATACTTTTTATCATTGTATGAATTTTATTCAAGGTTTGTTGAAGATCATATCAAATTGTTGCATAACTTTATTTAATTTGTAACATTATATGCATGTTTGTCCAAAAATTGGTGTTAGTAAATTAACATTAAACTTTTTTGTAAAGTTGGACAAACATGGGGTTTTAGTCTTATGTTTGCTTGACTCATAGGTCATAATGCTTGATGTGGTACCAAAAAACTACACTATTCCCCAAAGAGGATGCAAAATTGAAATTTCCACAACTGGGCATTGACTAAGTTTGGTGCTAAGTTATTACCCATTGCATAAGGCATACTTTCATGGATGTGAAGTTTGTTGGTTCGTGAAGCTTGTCTACATGAAACTTTTTGCCTCTTTTTTTTGGTTTTTTTTTTTTCTTCTATTACTTTCTCTATGTGACTCTTTGTTTAAATTTGGATTACTTTTAATAATAGTAGTTGATTGAGTTATTGTGTGGCAGATGTATTACAAGCTTTCCAAGTGTCATTCTCACATTTGTTTGCGAGATGTTATTTCATTATCAAATTTTAATTGTTTTCACATTTAAAATTTGTGTTTTCTTTCCTTTCTAGGAAACTAGCAAAGTTAATGTGAGTGTGTTTTTTTTTCTATGTATTCTTAGTTTCATAATCCTTGGTTTGTGCAAAAAAAAATAGAAAGGTACATTCTTGAATTGAATATATATACATATTTCTCTTGTTGTTTCACGTTCTTGAGGAAGTAAGAGGGAAGATATTTCATGCATTGACAACGTTGATATTTGGAGTCAGGCACTACTTCATTCCCACTTCACAGCTTTTTCTTTCTTCCAAAAGGCATGGTCTCTCAAACCAAGATTTTAGACCAAGATGTGAAAGATTAAAATCATTTGCTGCATTTTGTGTTGTATTTTGGTTTTTGTTCAAGAGAACTTGAATCTTGGAAGGGAGTTGATGGTGTGTTTTCAAAGTTAGGTTTCTTATTGCAAGCTTTGTGGACAAGAGGCAAGAAAGGATGAGACACCAAATTGGAGGTGAAAGTTAGACCCAACAAGGCATGACTTTAAAGAAAACTCTATTATTCTTAACATTTTGAAAGATTCAATTATCTTTCATAGGGGGCACTTCAAAAAGCTAGATCTTTTGTACTCATTTTCTTTATTATTTGCTTTGCTTGCTTAGTTAGCTTGCTTGATTGCTAGATTTTGTTTTTGTTAGTTTTCATATATGTTTTTTATTTGCAGATGAACAGATGGAATGAAGAGCATAATCAGCCACCTCAGCAGATTCTGGCAACTAGTACAGGCACAGCCACATCCAATCCAAATAAAAGTGTCTGATAGCTGTGCAGAATAGGCTCCCATGTGCTTTTATATACAATTAAAGTGTTTAAAACTGGCTCAATTGAAAAAAACTTCCTTTCTTCTTTCTTTTTTTGTTTAGTCCATGTGTCTCTGTATCTTTCATCCATCTCTCTTCATCCACCTTCTGTCTCTCTCATCCATCTTCGATACTTCTTTTCCATCCATCTTTCGTTGTTCCTTTCATCCATCTTTCTTGCTCCCTTTCATCTGTCTTTACAAATTGCTTGCAATCAGGGACGTCTGACGCACGACCAGTTCGTACCAGTCACGTTCTTCACGTTGAGTCGGATGTAGCAGAGTCAAAGGACTTAATACCCATTGGATAAGAAGTCGAACTTCCAGATAGAGAGCAGGTCAGAGACTTCATACTCATTGGACAAAACGTCGAACTTCCAGGTAGACAGTGTCCACGAACGTAATACCCAATGGATCAAAAAAAAACCTTCTGGGTAGAACAAATAGGCTGATAAGAATCCTTCATAAAATCCTACTGTTTGTGCAGAACTAACAGACTAAGTCACGGACTTTCGGTCCTTCACTTCACACGTTGGATAAATCTGTTCCGATTTCTAGTATTACTGCTGGATGATAGGTATGTCTTTGGGTCCGTTGTTTCTCGGCGGACCCTCGGCGGAGGAAGAAAGCGGGTGAACAAAGAGAGCTTTGTCGTTGTGTTGCAGGCGGGTGCGCTTACGGATCGGCGAGAGAGAGAAAGAGATCGAGCTTTGGATCGTTGGGTTGTTCACGGATATCCCAGGAGCTGCTGCTGCTGCTGCTGCATTGGCAGAAAGCGTTGTCGTTCTTTGTAGATCGTTTTGTGGAGCTTCGGGTGGGTTTATTCGGTCTCCAGAACCAGCGCCTCAGAAAAGGCGCCGTGGGAAGGAAGGATTTGAGGGGTTAACAACAGTCGAGAGAAGACGAGATGGCTTCTGGGTTTGGAGGAATGAGCTTAGATGCCGCTTGCAATGACAAGATCACAGAGGGAGTGCAGCTGTGTCCGTTCCTTAGGAACATTGGAGTAGTAACAAGCTTCTCCTTTTCGTCCTTCAAGTTCCCTGTCCCTGTTCCTGTGAGTCTCCTCCGCGTGAATCTGTTCTCTTCGTTTGTCTGCTGCAAAATTCAAACAAAATTATTTTTGTCCTAAAATTCGTCGCAATCGTGGCTTGCCGCGATCGTGGCCTTGGTTTCTCTTTTGCAGACAAGAGCTCTTCGTGGTCCAATTTTTGAGGATGGTCCAGGATTTGAAAATGCATTTCGTCTTTTCCATGGAAGAGATGGAGTAGTTCCCTTGTCAGAGAAACAAACTCCAGAAATCCAGCAGCCACAGCCACCTGCAAATGATGCAGCATCAGTGGAAACAAATTTAGGGTTTCACCCTTTATCAGCATCCTCTGCGGCAACCATCAGTCTTTCATCATTTGGAGCCTTTGGTCCCTTCAGCTTTGATGGATTCATGGCTAGGCAGAACAGCAAGAAGCCAACAAAATCAAGCAGAAGGAAGTCAAAGAAAGAGGACCCAGAGTTTGAGAAAGATACCCAAAAATCTAAGTCCAACTCTAAAAATGTAAGCTTCCTACTGCTGCTGCTTCCTGAAACATCTGAACACAAAACATCAAATCTGAATTGTGATGTTCTCTTCTTATGATGCTATGTTTGAGTTTATGAACAATTCTATCATCTTGTAGGCTCCCTACTGTTGCTGCTTCCTGAAACACCTGGTTCCTGTACACAATCCTCAAATCTGAAGTGTTTCTTTTCTTCTGATGAGATTTCTGAGTTTATGAACAATTTTGTCTTCCTGTGACTGTCACAATCCTGCTTCCAATCTCTAGTTTTATAACTTATATTCTGCAACAGGGTCATGAGGCAATGGGATCAGATTGGTTAGCCACTGGCAACTGTCCAATTGCAAAGTCCTTTCGAGCAGTAAGTGGAGTATTGCCATTGGTTTCACAGATGCTGAAGCTTCCTTTGGGTATGAAGTATAGATGTCCTCCGGCTATTGTTGCAGCACGTGCAGCACTAGCAAAAACATCAGCAGTGAAAGCATTGAGGCCTCAAGCGTTGCCAACAAAAGTGCTTGCAATTGGGATCCTAGGAATGGCATTAAATGTTCCATTGGGAGTATGGAGAGAGCATACAAAGAAGTTTTCTCCACAGTGGTTTCTTGCTGTGCATGCGACCATTCCATTTATTGCAATGCTACGCAAAGCAGTTGTCATGCCCAAGTATGCAGTTGCCTTCACGATTGGGTCTGCTGTTCTGGGTCAAGCAATCGGTGCCCGTGCTGAAAAGATCCGTCTTCTGGAAGCTGCAAAATTGTGTGCAACAACTGAGTGCACAGTGTCACCACCACATGGGTTGGTGAAAGCTTTGCCTTGTGAAGCAGAACATGCAAAATTTTGTGCAACAACTGAGTGCACAGTGTCACCACCACACATGTTGGTGGAAGCTCTGCCTTGTGAAGCAGAATATGCAAAATTGTGTGCAACAACTCAGTACACGGTGCCACCACCACATGTGTCAGTGGAAGCTTTGCCTTGTGAACCAGCAAAAGCAAAGTTGTGTGTTAGAACAGAGTACACAGAGCCACCATGTGTGTCAGTGGAAACTTTGCCTTGTGAACCAGCAGAAGAAAGGTTGTATCCAACAACTGAGTACATGGAGCCACTGCAGATGTCAGTGGAAGCTTTGCCTTCTGAACCGGTATCAAAATTGAGTTTCGACAAACATAAACTTTCTCTTGATGCCTCCAAGAGAGAGGAGGAGAAGCAACATGTGATGGTGCCAAAGAGCCTTCCATGTGGATCAGAAGCCATCAATTTACCACAGCTTACTATTGTAAGCCGATCTTCTCAATCAATTGATGCTTATTGAGATTTCCGGTAGTACACCTCTTGGTTCCTTGATTGGGCCTTCCAGAGTAGAAAGAATACATAAGCAATAAAGAAGTCTTGTTCCATGACAAGGCTAGTGGATTGTGCGATAGAGTTGGTATACAATTCAAAGAAGCCTTCTTTTGCACAGATGCCAAAACAAGTGTCTAGAACTTGAACAATGTCCAATACCAGAGAGTTGACCAGAAGTTAAGATGACCACAGTACACTTTGCAGTTAACACTGAAGGCACAGTGAGCTTTGTTGCCCCATTTGACACCACCCTTGAGTAACAGAATTGGTGTCACTACAATTACATGTACACTCAACAAAATTCTTATGTCAAAGCAACTTTGGGCTATGAGTAATGACCTCAGCAAGGTTCCACCATAACCTCTAGACACTCCCATGGCTGTGCCTAGAGCTGCACACATTTTTGCCCACACCCAATTCAAGCAGCAAAATTGTGGCTCACCTGAGAAGGCCGGAATGGGATGGATTTTCCATCCCAAAACCCCCATCACATGGAGCCCTGGAAAGGTGGGCCATATTTCAAGCCCAGATTCCTTTCCCTTCAGTAGTGAATGTAATATCAAACTCATTTTGTTTGACAGGGTTTTTCCTGAGTGGCAACTCAATTTGCTACATAATCAACAATCTAAAATATAGCACTTCCTGTTGCCAACATTCAGATGTCATTAACTGTGCAGTGGACGTGTTGCCTGAACCTCCATCTATTCACACACAGATGAACATGATCAGTTGAGAGAAGGCCATACTGCAGGGTGATAAGCCATAAAATCTTGACTTGCATCTTAACTTGCAGTGTTGTAAATATGCCAATGAAAACTGTTCTACACCCCTGATAAATTAGGTTGACTCCAAGGAGGGTTTCAAGATTGACCTTCTTCTGCATAAAAACCAATAAGTTCCACTGAAATTTCTGTGACACCCTGGTGAGACCCTTTGAAATCCACAACGTACTATGCAACATAATCATCTGCAATATACACTAGGCCTAAAAAACCAATGCCTACACTAAAAATCAGGTGAGGATAGGATAGCCTTTATGTTGCAAGTGCGTGACAAGGAAGGACTAGGACTCTCTAAAAGTGCAGCACAATTGAACTTTTTAAAGTCCACTTGATCTTACCTTGAGTGCTGAAAGAGTTCTGCAAACTTCTCATAACTTCATTGTCTCAAGAATTTCCATGGGCCTGTGGCAGCTCCCAACCTGTGAAACTTAGAAATCAGTTCCCAACTTCCAGGGTTCCAATAATCTGTACTGCTTAAGACACCATTTACAATGTGTTTGAACTGCCGCATAAACATCCATGGGGGACAACAGGACTCTCTGAAAAAAGTTGAATACCACCTACTGAAAGCATCTTCATTTCAGCTTTTATCAAGAATGACAATGAAGGGGTGTAGCTGAGCACCTCACAAACCCAGATACCATTCGGAGAAACATGACAGCTGTCATGCCCACCCAGACTCCAGGAAGGCCCCATAGTTTTGGGCAAAACAGCAGAATAAGTGCTGAAGGAACTGCCAGGAGCATCTGGCATACCATATGATGCAAAAGTTATCTTTTAGTCACAGTTATATTCCCAGTATTTCATCGAGCCTCTTTGATGACACCACGCCAGAAATGCATGGAACTACACAGAACAACCTACAAATGAAGGACTTCAGATATGGAAATGACTCACCATTGAATAAGCTGCATAGGAAAAGTCTGAGGCTCCATAATGTAGCCCATCGAAAACAAATGCAAGTGAATTTATGGGCTGTGTGAGAGCCAAAAACTGCAACATCCAAAAATTACACAGCAACTCTAAAGATAGGTCTTGTATTCATCTGTGACCCTCAGGACATTGAGTGAGGATTACATGTCAATTTCATAAGGTTTTGATCTGGGCTCCATGAAGATGATTGACAAGTATTGGACTTCACAATGCGGCAATGCAACATTTGCAAAACAATTGGGACTCCAATAGCACCTAGCCCTGGAAACCAGGACATCTGAAGAGACAAGTAACAACACTTACTGGTGTGAGACTTGCAACAATTTCAAGCACCATTGAGTCTTTAGTGAAAAGCCTGGAGAAGGTAGGCATGCCAAACCACAAGACAAGACCCATTAACATGCCAAAGCCAGCTCCAATCTGTTCCAACATGAAACAACATCAGAAGAAAACACAGTCACCACAGTGATGTGAGAAATATTTGTAGAACACATCCTTGTGCTGCTTCTGTTTCTTACACAGTCAGATAAGAGATCTAAGCCGAAGTCACAGTGTGAAATTGCAGATAGTAGCACAATTCACCATGCACACTGAGAAAATGAGTTGATGATAGGGTACTAACCTGTAAAACCAGAAATGCTGTGTCTTCTGCCTGCTTGTAATCATGTTGAGCAAATGCAGTAGAAATAATTGCCTAATGAAATCCACCACTCATCTCAGAGCCTAGGACATGAATTTACTCAAATGAATGTAGCACAGGACCTAAAACTTATCAATTCCACCACCACAAGTTGCTGGCTGAATAACAAACTTCTAGGATAACACAAGGCAACAAGTTCAGAGGCCAGAAAAGTACAGATACTAGTTCTCAAGCAGTGAATTGCCACTATTGTAACTGAGAGCCCTACACCAGGATCATGTGATATGAACTGCAGAACCTTGTGAATTGTCAACACAATATGTGCATAATTTGTTCAACGCACCTGGGCAGCAAGAGCAAGTGAATCTGAGAGAAGAGCTGCTGCAAACCAGAGCTGCCTGCAAATCTGGTGGGCAGCCATAGGGATTGGTCCCTGTCTTGCTGCCATGGATGTTGATAATGTCCAGACCACAAGAAGAGCAAGACTCCGCCCGAGTAAGAATCCACCTGTCATTTGCAACAGAATATGTTTGCAGATTAAACTCTGCCCTCAAAAAATGTAATTCAATGACAAAGGAGCAGAGATTTCAATGTGACTTCTAGTATCAGATCAAACAAATAGAGTGCCACACCAGATTTAAGAAAACGGTTGACACGCAAATCTTTCAGTTGAGGAGGCAGCAATACAACCCGCTTGTTTAAATTCCACAATAGTAGACCTGCCATCACATACCTGCCAGTTATCATGTTTCAGTGCAGATCCACAGCATGCAAGAGAAAGGAGATACAATCCCATAATGTTAAAGAGACCTGGCACACAGAAACTCAGAATACTGAACAGCTTACTGTGATGCCACTGTTGCAACTGCTGCACCACTCACACCAAAATGGAATGTGAACATGAGTATGGGCTCCAGAAGGATGTTGATCAGGCTCCCTGCCACTGTAGGCAGTACAAGCAGTATTAGTACCCAACGCTCAAGGTTCAGACATTTTCACCACTTCACATTGATATGAAGTTGCAGTGGCCATCACTGGGTTTCAAAAAAATAGCATTTCTCTCTTTCAATAGCCACTATTCAAATATCCATGCTGATTGTTCGGATGGAGCTTACAACTGGCAGACAGTGCAATCCTAGTGTCTTTGAAACCTCGAAAAATGCCCTGGACAGCAAATGAGATGACCAGAGCAGGTGCTCCAAAGGCCCTCAATGCTAGGTACTTAACTGCAGGGCCACGCATGGGTGACATCTGCTCCCCAACCTCACAATGTACATCAGTGTGTGGAGTATTCCCAATACAAGAGGAACTCACTAGTTCAGACACTGGTTGACAAGCATCCAGGACATCTCCAAATGCCAACAAAAAAGAAGGCACAATCACAAGAATCCTTTGGAAGCTTAAACTACTCAAAGCAAACTGAGAAGTCTCTTAACCACGTTCTCTTGCTACTTTGCCAAGTAGAACTTGCTTTATCCTCTAAGTCAGACTTGAGGCAAACCAGAGACTGTTACTACACATTTCAAGGAAATTCCCAGCATAGGTAGTGACTGCAAACCACAAAACTTCTCAGTTTGGAGGAAGTCAAACATTAATTGCAACAACAGAAAAAGAGTCTGATCTGAAAAATGCAGGCACTCTTACCACACTGACACCCATTAGAGTAAGCATAGGCCCTGCCAAGAAAGCCAGGATGCCAGCTTCACCAACCCCAAGGAAGGTACCAAGAACAAGTGCTGATGAAACTGATGCAAGCATTGGCTTTCCTGTATCTCTGGTCTTGTTGTCCAGAACTACCCCTACTTCTTTCTTCTGATCACCTGGCAGCAATTGGAGCCAGAAGCAACTATAAGGAGATGATTGTTATTATCAAGCAAGCTCAAGTTCATACAAAAGGAAGAGGCTCCATAACAAGCAGTAAAGGTTCATAAACCTCAATATCTACTCTGAGGTGCAGATGACCTCTAAAAAAGAGTGTTCTGATATATGACTTGCTATTTCAACCATAAAATACCTGGCAAAGTTGGTGAGGCAGGATCTGAAGATAGGTTCACTCTGTTTTCTTTGGATGCATCATCAGCAACAAATGATGTTGTGACATTCAAAAGAGGCATGTTGAACATTCGAGATACCAAGTTGAATGTTGAGATAGAAACACCAACTGCTGCCAACTCCACAACACCTTGAAAAAGAGAGTGTTGCACAAACTTAATCATCCAGTTCAAAGTCACAAAGGCAGTGAGGACATGAAACAAAACATTTTTTTCCTTCCTTTTTACCTCCCTCAATTCCAACTCCACAGATCCTAGTCAACAGAGCCTTCAAATGAAACTGCTGCAATTGCAATTAATATTTGTCCATATTCCAATTAGTATCCGGGATTCTTGAGCACCAACACTTGAGCATTTGACAGCCTAGGATGAGAAGTTGAACACAAATCATGACCTCCAGTGAAGGAGGTAGTTAGGCAACTATAGCCTTCAATTGAAAGACCAGAAGGAGAAAAGGAAATCAACCAATAGACTTCAAGAGATAATGCACTAGCAGGTCTTCAGGCTCACAATGTGTGACAAAGGAGACCTAAATCTATTTCCCAGAAGCAGCTAAAGGAGAGTATGCCACACACAACTGCAGAATAGGATAAGGCTTCCTACTCTTCACATGACTAAGAAGTCCCTGTCCCACTGTGCCATCAGTTGAACCCACAAGACAGTGATACCAAGTAAGTTGTCTGCTAGTGCTATTGCTCCTGCATCTCAGACCACATTCATCTGCCCTGAATACATTCCTGAATAGACACTACAGCAAAGTGGACAAGGGTGTAAAGAAAACATTAATCACCACATATAACTCACAATCCTTCACAGTGTTATTTAAACAACTACATGCAGAGATTCTTTAGAAGTACCTATACGGCCTATGAAAGCTGTCTCCATAAGCTGAGCAACTGGGTCAACAGCTTGTGCTATCAGAGCTGGCGAGGCAAGCACAATAATTTCCCTCAAAATGCTGTCTCCCCTGATTTTGTTATCACTGGTGCCGCAATCAAACAGGCCCACAGCTCCCTGTCAGTGACTTCCGGAACCAAACCCTGTGCACAATAACAGTTCTTTGAATCTGCAAATAAACTCAGGTAGACTTTCAAGAAGCAATATGTCATTGAATCCAATGATTGGGCACTGCACTGACCTTTAAACAACCCGGACAGGTATATGAACTAACAAATATTTGGATGTGTGGCATGGCCCGAACAAAGTATGTTCATCTGAAGCTGGGAATACTCCAAAAACTGAAGAGGTAGCAAGTGTCATGAGGAGTTCAGCAGAGTTCCCCAGCAATCACCTGGACTTTGTAGTCTAAAAACACAACAGTGAAGAGGATACAAAGAGATGACCAGACAGGAGAACCTGAATGATAGCATATCCCTTCTTCTCCATACTGTACAGCTGTAGAGCTTCATGAAAATATTGAGCCCATTGACATCAAGATAGCAGAGTTGATCACCCTGATCATCTAATGACCTGACAGATGTCAACTAAATGGACCATCGTGTACCATGATAACTCTTGTGGTTCAGAAACTAATGGAGTCTTTGACTTAATTCAGGCTCTGTGACAACAAGAGAAGGGCAAACACAATAATGATCCTGGCTTTGAAGGATGGTGTCCAAAACAGAGGGCTCTATATCTATGCAACCTCATTCCAATGCTTTCGGTACCTAATACACTCAAATGTCAGCCTGGTTCTAGTATTCTTAATAAAAAAGGAGCCAAAATTTTCAAGCTCATATTCATCATAGTGTTACAATGGCAGTGAATAACATATAGGTCAACAGGGAGAGGGATACCTAGCACCTTCAAAGAAACTCCACAATGGATTTCTTCCTCTCTTAGCAACAAGAATTGGATCAGTGACACTGTCTGATCCAGAATGTACGGCCATTTTCACATATCGCTTTGGTTGCCACCCATAATCTGTCATTCTCAAGAAAGTTCCATGCTTGAAAACATTGAAATTATGTCGCACATGGCCTTTGTCAATTATGGGTCTCCTGCAACAAATCCTAGAAGTGGAATGCTTGAGGTCACTAGTGCAGTTCCATTTTCTAGAAACCCGTAGAGTTTGGGGACAACAGCAAGCTATTCGTGATTCTGGGAAGAGAGCTCCACTTCCAGTTGACCCAGCACAAGTTTTACTACTGACTAGATGACCACCAGACATGATTGTCCAGTTCAAAGAACTTTCTAAATCCTGGGTATTTCTCTGCCTTGCAGCACCAAAAACCCCAGCATCAGTTTGAGAATTGCCTCTGCAACCTGCATGTGAAGAACATCAATTTTGCAATCAGCCAGAATGGAATATATACATGACATTAGGCAAGGTAGCTACCAGAGAGATCATCCAGAAGAAGATACTATATTGCTTTCAGACATCTCTACCAAGTCAAAACAAATCCAAAACACTATATACATGCTCAATTTGTGATCTGCTCAGTTTTGTGTTCAGACATCAAATCCCTCTTTAAACCTTGACAAAGACCAGCTCTCAGTTGATCCAGATAGCAGTAAATGCTCAATCAAGCAAGTGTTCACATTGCTACGATTATGGCAGATCAATCTCCACACATTATGATTGTCACCTAGTTACTGTGTGGCAAGGACCAGCAGTTTCCATTCTGTCTTACAGTAGCTAACAAGACCTGCACAAAACCCTAGTTAAGCCCTTGCAGAGTCAATTATGCCACACGCAGGTTTCTTCAGTCGCCTTCTTGAATGCCCAGACGAGGAAACCCTAACAACACCTGCACAAAGCCCTACCTAAGCCCTTGCAGACTCACTTATGTCACACACAGGTTTCTTCAGTCGCCTTCTTGAATGCCGGGATGAGGAAACCCTACAGTAAACCCTAAAGGATTTCGAGCGAGGACATTCTAGCCTAAGAATTTGTCAAACCGAGACCGGTTGAAGCGAGGAGCGTAAACTGCCGCCATGCAAGCAATTGAAAACAGGAGCATCGCAAAAAGAAAAAAATGCAGTGTCTGCAAATTCAATACGATGCAATCACGAGAGAATAAGAAGTGCAAAATCAGCTACGACGACGACGCCGACGATTGGATCCAGGCAAAAACATGCTCAAGCAATTATTGTGTGCACAAAAGGTGACTTCAAAGTCATCAAAAGGTAGAGAGAAACTACAGACGTACCTGAAGAGTCGAAATTCGGCGAGATCGCTGCACAAAAGCGTGATCCAAGCGCCATCGCAATTGCAGAAAAACACACACACACACACACAAGCGAAGAACTCTTCTCTCACGCGCATACACACGAGGCTCCTCGCCCTTATTGCGGACCGCGTCTTTACCTCAACCTGCTCTTCTTTCCATCTCCATCTTTATCTCTCACCGGTTTATATTCGATCCTTGGATCCAATGGTTGGATGTGAGTCATTGGATCTCGTGTACTAGATGACACTTTGACTCACCACGCGTAAAACAGATGGCCGTCAGATTTTTCCGAATCCGCATCTTGGCCGTTGCGTCCACGTCCTCTGTCGGTGGGGAGGGGGATGTGCGGGGACGGAGAGAAGGGCAGAAAGGGGGGCGGGTGCAAAAGACAAAAAATCGAACCGGAAGAAAAAAGGCTTTTGTAAATGTGGGTCTCGTAGAGAGTGTAAAGCCAAAATTGAAAAATAAAAAACTTGGGCAGTTGGAATCTATCTATTAAGGTGGGTAGTTAGTTTTGTTTGTTTGTTTGTTTGATGAAACCCTGCCAATCATAAATAAATCAAAGCACCCAAAAAAGGGGGAATACAAGGAACAAGCGGCTTTGGCATTAGAGGCTTTGTCTTAAAAATAAGGTATTACATTTAATGTTCTACTATGAATTCAAGTTATATTGGATGAAAGTTTGTTGGCCTTATGAAAGACCATGGAATATTTTTTTCATGTTTGTATTAAAAAATAAATTTTTAAACCATCTTAGAATTCATTGTGAATATTTGGAAATTGAAACAATAATTCTTTTTTTTTTGGTAACCATACAAATGAATATAAAATTATAAATAATTATATTGTTTAAAAAAATTCAAGTTTTCGAAACTTGGATAATGTAGACAATTTTTAGCAATGTGCATGAGGTATTTTGATGTTTGAAACAAACATCAATATTGAAAGGATATAATTTACATGGAACAATTTTAGTTTTAGTTTCATTTTCCTTTTGAAATTTAAGAATTTGGTAATTTTTTAATTTTTTTTTGTCGCATTTTGGGTTTAAGTTTTCCATGAAAGGTGTTTTGTTATGATGTTTGATGGATGTACATGTGGACAAAAAAATCATTCAAATTTTTTTTTGTCTTGTTATTGATATTTATGATTTTGTTTTGCACATGCTCCATGAAAAAAAAGTAAAATGCAAATTCAAGCCACAAGGTGCCAACATTTTGGGAGTAATTAATTAGGTGGAAAATTCAACATTTACATGCATATTTTCACAAACACTACACTTTAAATAAATGGAGACATTAATGATTTTTTGTTATACATTAGAAATGTGTTTGGTAATTTGAATGCAATATAAATTTGTTTGTGAAAATCTAACCAATATGCTTTTGTTAAATTGGATTTGCATTCATTTCTAGGGACATTTGCCCATATATGGTCTAATTGAAATCTAACTTTTATGGTGCTTTCACGAAATTGTGACTTTAATTGGAATTTATCTATGAAATATAATAATTCTTGTTTATTTTTTACTTGGTTATTATCTTTTGGAATGTCAACATTAAAATCTACCATAATGATGATTAGACAATGTTCAAGAAATTGTTGAATTATACTTTGAAGATTGTTGGGAATGTAAATATTGAACATGAATGAATTTTATACACACATACAATATGTATTGATTTTCGTGTATTAATATTAAAAGTTGTTGCTCTATATTCTAACCATCACTAGTTATTATATTGAAAGAATCTAAATGCATGTGTATGTCATACATCATCATTAACCCATGACCAAATCATGGATTAAAATATATAAATATTTTGATGAATTTATAAATTTGTGCACATTTGCTGATGCATGGTGTATTCTTGTTTTCTATAAGACATAAAATATGAGGCATTTGAAGGTTATGATTATGATTGATGTCTTCATAATGTTAGCATAAAGAAGTTGTATTCAAGGCTTGTATAATTATATGAAAATTATTTAAGTTTTTAATTGAAGAATTAATGGTATCCAAGTTGCAATTGTTTTTAATCTATTCATTTCTACATGTACTCTTTGATGCACATAAAAAATTTCACGTTGGAGAGGAGCTAACAAAATAATTTTTTCTTTTTTTTTGAATGTGCAATAATGTTGTATATGTTGACCCATGATTTTTAACATTAGTGGAATCAAAAACCAATTCATCTAGTGATAATCCTTGAGAACAATGAATGGTTTTTGATGCTTCAACTTGAATTGAAAATTGAGTCCTTGTTATGATAAATGATTGGGATTTACAAACTTTTACATCTTTTATAATACGTTCAATTGGTGTTCATTTTGATTTAATGTTGTTGTCATAATAATGATAATATTTTTCTCTTGTTAATTCCAATTTTAAAATTTTGAAACATTATCCATATAATGGTTTTTTCACAATATGTTATTGATGTTTTTAAAATGTCATTAGCTCCATCCACAAGACCATCAAATGTTGCATAATTACCAACACATAATTCAATCAACATACATATTTTTATATTAATTAGAAAATGCAAACCTGCAATTTAATTCAAATCATTTGAGAGTTTGTAAGATAGTGGGCATGATTGATGGTTGATGTCCATTGCTTTCAAAATAAACATGCGACCTAATGTGTTAGGGAAAACATTTTCATTGTGTTTTTACACAAGTTTATTTGTATAAAATAAATACGGAATAATAAAATTGTTAGGTGGTTGTTGATTACAAATTGAATTTATAAATTCAATATCCTTTGTATTTTTTGTTGTAGTACAAAATTTGTTCAAAGTTTGTATAAATACCATATCAAACTATCACATAACTTTGTTTAATTCATAACATTGGACATAAAAATTTGGCATTAGTACATTAACATTATTTTTGATATTTTGAAAGATACAATTATCTTTCATAGGGGGTGTTTGATAGAAATCACTTGTCATGATAACATCAACACCACAAAAAAATTGTTTTGAATATGTGTTATGAACCTTAACTTATTATCTATAACATTAAACATTCTAGTAACAACAAATGATATGTCACCTATCACAACAAGTTGAAATTATTCATATTGGCATGTAAGCCTATTTAATGAATCTAATGATAAGTTTGGTAAAATAAATGAGGATTGTTGGACAAATATGTTTAATGCTAAATGTATTATTAAACCATCAATATTGAAAACAATTTTACCTATTGATGCCATAAGTAAAGCCTTGGTTTTCGTTAAGTCAAAAGATATATTTTTATTGTATAATCATAATAATCCTTGAATTATGAATTTTAATGTAAAAGTTTTACCAATTCCAACACCTCCTATCAAAAATAAACATATCAGTGTATCAGGGTACAATTGTTTTCTATGCATAACATCATAAAATATTAATCTTTGTTTTTTATTTAAGGGTTTAAGTAAATTACGATATTCAAATTCTTCCATCATCATGGAATATGATGAATTTGTGAAATTTTCATCTTTTAAAAATGTGATTTTTGGTTTGATCCATTACATGATTGAATGACAAAATCAGATCATAAATCATAGTGTTCAATATTGGTTGTGTTTGTTACAAGAATTGTAGAATGTGGATCATTTATTTCATTATTTAAATGGTTAGTCCAAATGTTAATTAAATGTAGTGGTTTTGATTTTATATCTATTGAATCATCCATTTTTTCTATATTTAGATATGGCATTTGGTGGTTGAAAATAAATTTAATCTTAAAATTTCATCATGTTGTTGATGATATGCATCATGCCAAGGTACATAAGTCCAAGTTGCAAATTTTTTGAATTTTGAAATGGTGAATATAGTAAAACTTGTTCTTTCAACCAATTTTCAATATCTTTATATTTATTATAATTTACAAACCTAATAATTTTGGGTTTGTGATGTTTTGAATTTTTTTTTAATGTTAGAAAAAAAATTAAACTCTATTAATGACAATGATTCATATTGACTAAGGCAATTAATATATTATTCTATGATCAATGAACACATTATATCAATTGAATTTGGTTCCAATTCATTTAATGTAGCTTGTGATTTTAACACAAAAGTATGTTCTTCAAAATGAAAAGTATTTATGAATTGAAATGTTTGAAATGAATGATATAATGAAAAAGAAAACACAAGGTAAGTAGCAAGTTGAGTAACCATTTGTCGGGCATTAAGAAAAGCATTACTTAACTTTTGTATTCCTGTATTTGTATTTATATTATTTTCGATGCATTTTTTTATGATAGAATGTAATTATGATGTTATTCATTTATCTATTTTTATCATATATGATACATGTAATAAGTTGCAACTGTATATGGGTCCAAGATAAATTATATATTTATATTTGCAAACCACAAATGAACAACACATATATTAAATGCATTAGTTTTTATGGTTTTAGAAGTTTTTTTTTTTAAAATATGCAATTTTGTTAATTTACTTCTTAAACTTAATATATATGTACTTTCATCAAGGTTTAAATAATTTAGATATTCAAAAAATGATATATCATCATTTTATTTTAAATATTTTAAATTTTGAAATATTTTGTTTTCTTTTGTATGGATGTATTGTTGTGAAAATGGATAATTTTCATTTATTTGAAAAGGTTTTAAAATTTTTGTTTCATGCATAAAAGACAATGGGTAATGAAACCTACAAACAACATTGTTTTTTTTTTACATGTATGTGTGTGTTGATGTTATTGTGCATTTTGTAATGGGTTTGGTAACAATGATACATCATGAAAAATATACATGTGTACCAACTATTCAATTTATTCATTTGTGTGCATTCCATACATAGGTAAATTTTTTGTCCATAAAAGTCCATGGTCATGTTCGCACCCATGATTTTGGAATTCAATGACAAAAAAAAACCAGATTTATATCCAAAAAGATAATGATCTTTTGTGATAAATTTGCGAAAATAAAATGTTTTATAATTGTAATATCTTGCACATATGATGGGGTTAATTTGTATCAATTCTACTATATGAACAGATTGGAAGTCTTTTATTTTATTTGAAAGATTTAATCTTGAAGTATGTTATGTGGGTAAAGTTTTTTAATGAGAGGATCCATTATCTTTTAGTAGATGTAAAAATGACAAAAAACATTGGAAGACCAAATTGTCAAATCATTACAAATAAATTTTTTTACAACCTTTCAAAATAATTAAATGAATTACACAAACCTTCCAAATCACAATAACCTAAATATGATTTGAAGATATTATCTAAATTTGGCTTATCTCATACTTGATAAACTTTTAAAGTTTTACCACATAATTTTCCTTTTCATATTCACACCCAACCAAAACCTATAATTTTTTAGATGGAAACTTTGATAGTTTTAAAAAAAAGGTTATACTAGAAAAAAAAAAAAGGAATTAATGATTCCTTATATGACTAATTTTTCAATCATTAAGGACACAATGACTAAAGGCCTTAAAGTCATATTGGACAAGATTTTAAAACACTTAGTCGTAGAAGACATGACATGGCAATTTTCAATTAATAGTCATTATGGACAATTATGGAATCATTGTGCCACATCATATACACATGTTATGTGACATGGATGCCAACATGGATTGCACGTGGCAACACATATTCCACATAATAATCATTTTGGACAAAAATAATGTACATGTGTCAAGTAAAAAATGATTTGGATATGACTATTTTGATTCGTAAATGAACATAAGTGTCAAGCTTTCATAGGCTATGGTGTATTTAAAAGGTACATGCTTGCCAATATTTTTTCGACTAACATATGACAACTTGGCTTCTTCCACTACACATGGCCATTAATTATTGGTGCACATGGATGGATTTTTCCAAGTGTTAGTCATAAATTAGTAATTTGGTAATTATTTCAAGTGCAAAAACATGTATCTTATGAAATTGAATTTTCATTGATTAGACATGTGGCATCATATGATTGTGCCACATGTCTTCATACTAAATGCCATCTGTCCAACATGTGGCACTTTATAGTTTGACACGTCTATGGCTAATTGTGACATTATGTAAGAACAAGGTGACATATAATCATTCCTAGATATTATGTCCTAGTATTTCAATCATTGTGGATGAATTTTGTAAATTATTTTAATTTCACAAAATGCCACGTATAAGACATTAAACAATCATTATATTTGAAATAAAAATATGCAACAAAACTTTGACAATGAATTATTTTGCCAATTCAACACCATGGGTCATAACAAAGTGGGTGTCCAAAGAGGCACCAAAAACAAATAAACATGTCATAAAAATCTATTTCTTGATCATTTTGAAGACAATATTAAACAAAATCTTTCACATACTTCCAATTCCATCAAGTAGATGAGCCTATGGCATGTCCCATTGTAAACTAATCAACTACTTCATTCGTGACCATTAGTGGGACTTCAGTAACATGAACAATTGAAATATCTATTTTGACAAAAAGATTTGGGATTGTAAAACCATGTTTGGGGGCCTACTAATCAATCAAGTTAGGATTTGATACCACCTTTTTTGATGGAAGAGTTGTAGTCATTAACATTTTTGATGAACCACCTGCATTTGTACAACCCACCTCAATTTTTCCCTTAGAAAGAGAATGTACACTCCCATTGCCATTACCTGCACCAAAGGTGTCCAATGGATTTGATTCAAACAACATAACAATTGCACCAACTATAACCACCACATGAGGCGATGGAGGTAATGGAGGTGATGGAAGTTATTGTTCACAAAGAGCTTTGGGCTCAACTAAACTAGGACTACCTTGGTCTTTCAACTTCCCCAAGAAGTTTAAAAGATGGACTTGATGTAAACTAATGCTTGACTATTGGCATGTGTTTATCCAACACATCTGAAACCTTCCCATCGAACTCAACTTGCTTAGTTTCCAAGTTGGTCAATTTCGTTGACATTCTCTTTGATATTTAAATAAGGTAATCCACTATAGAGGTGTTGAAATGAGTTGTAAATGAAATCATTAGCATCGCCACATTACTATTGGCACCCAATTTTATGAAAAGGTCAAGGGTAACACAAAATCAAAAATTAATCATGTAAATAAATTATAATTGTTCAAGTTGAATTAAGTTTACAAATGTTTGTTCAGATCCTTGCAAATCTTTTGTAATTTTAGTCAAACCTAGATTTCTTTGCCTTTGTCTTTTTTTACAACACAAACCAATTATGAAATTAATATATTATATGCAAAAAAATTAAATTTCATTCAATGAAATTGTGATGCTAATTAACCTTGAATTGTCAAAAGCACTTACCATTCGAGCTTCCTTTCCAGCTCTACCCAATCGGCCCACATTCGACAAGTTTTTCACTAGACTCCTAACATTTACGATATGTTTTACTTCTTTCATTGTTTTTGGTTTATTCTAGTAAACCTTCAATTTCTCCCAATGAGCAGGTTCTATGTTCATTGGGCATTTACTTTTACCTCCCAAGTATAAAGCTTTCAACTTGTAACATTATTTTTTTAACCACCTCTTCACGACATTCTTAAACTCGACAATAGATAGCTCATTATCTACATATTCAAACTCCTTGTCTAAGGTTACCCTCAACTTATTTAAGGATGAAGGTTCATGGCCTTCCTAATGCCAAACACTAGTGTCCAAAATTTTGGGGATTAAGGTCCTCACCGCCTCATCCCATGCATTCTTCCCTACACACCATCTATCAACATCACCCCTCACTTTTATTATGATATTGTGGGGTTTCTTACCATTGGCATGCTTAATTTCACTTACTATATCTTTTTTTCTTCACAACTCTCTTAAGTGTTCTAGTTACACTCTTTGATTTGACTAATGGTATAATAGCTTGTTGCATTGAACTAGAACTTGAAGCATATGTAGTTGTTGTGTTGGAGGGGCAATTGTTGTCCCCATATATTGTGTAGCAACTTTTGGAGGCGTTTGCATCCATGGCCCAAGATAGGACAATGGCCGATGTTGTGCCATTACTTACAAGGGGGCTTGCATCCATGGTTATTGCAACCACCCAAGCGGTGGCTACCATGACCACTGCCCTACTGCAATGTGTTCCATTGGACTAGTTGACTCAAATGGGGTTGGGGTAAGGGGTATACCTACTTTATCGAGGATCTACAATAGCTTCCTTTTCTTCTTCGTCTTTGTCATAAAAGAACATGCCACCACTTTATCAACTTCACGATTCTCCTCATGCACTAACTCCACATCTTCTTGAATATTTGCCCTTTAAAACTAAACAACACACCAAAAGCAAATTTTGAATGTGGATCTTGAATCATCTCCATCCATCACAAATTTTGTCCATTGCCAAACCCTCCTCAAAACCTAATAGTAACCATCTAACTAGAGGTGCAATGACTACCCATTGATTTCAATAACATTTCTCAATAAATGATGGGTGTACATGACTACATAATAAACCTGCACAAAATAAGAGCAAACCCATAATACAAAATTTGCATCATCTTGATATTTCTAGAATCACCAAGAAGACACAGAACTAGCACGTATGTTGGCTAGCAGTCAAGAGATAAAAATGTGCATCATTCTTCATTCCACAACTAGCATTCTTTACACCTATTTGAACTACAGCAAGAGCATCATCGCATTGAAAATTTTATTCTTCCAGTGGAGATTTTCAGAAAACCACAAGTAGAAAACCACATGTTTGTTACAATTTTCAACTTTAGATTGAAATCCCATTTCAATGCATCTTGTTTATAACCATAACAAAGAGTCCAAAGCAAGTTCAAACAAAATTCCCATACACATCAACAATTTAGAAAAAACCTTCTCTTATAACAATTCTGAAAGGTAGGAATATAAAACTAAAATGATTCAATTGAACACTACCTCCTCCATTTTTCCAAGAGGCTTGAAAGAATCCATGAAAAAAAGTAACAAATTCTCACAAAGTGCAAACATTTTCCAAAAAGCCATTATAGGCACAAGAGCTAACAAGATTTGCGTTTAGATGTGTAGCCAACAATCTCACAAGATTTTCATTCCCTGTAGTATCATATTTATAAATCGTTAGAGAAAACTCACTCTTTTTAATAATAGGAAAGCAAGCAAGCATGTGAAGATGGGCTCAACTTTAAAGCAGATTTTTAAAATTTACATATAATTTTATTTATTTTTTCACCCAAAAACCCCATACTTCTTCCACCTTATAGATTCCTTTAAACCTACACTCAAAAACTAAAAAGATAGGACATGGAAAAAACTACCAACCTAGGTTGAATGCCAATAAAATCCAACCTGGTGTGTAATCATCATCGGTCTTCATTTCTACAAAAGCATCCTCCATATCTTTTGAGGAACTAATTTCCTTCAAATTTGGATCTTCCCTTATTCCACCCAAGCTAACACTTCACTATAAAAGCTTTTTTAGTTTCAACAAAAACAAATGTAAGTGCTGCTATTTTTCTTTGATGAGCAACTCTTACGTACAGAAACATAAACAATGGACAACCTAGAATTGCCTACATTGTGTTACGATTATAACAACTACCTTGTAAAAATAGACTCCTTACAAGCTTCAAAATATCCACATAGACATATTTGTAGTAGTGAAAGTGAAAGAACATGTATCACAAGGGCAATGTTGCAAAACCTAAAGGATAAAGTAATCTACACCGTCTAACTAGCATTATAGAAAAAATTAGATGGTTTGTAGTATTTAGGGTTGAATCTACATATAGTTCCTTTGCCACGTCTTGAAAAGGCTTCAACAAGTATGCAAGAGAAGCATTTATGAGCATCCTTGTTATGCTCATACTCACATTTATGCTCTGCAACATGTGCATTGTTGGCATTTTCCCTTTGTTTTGAAACTATGTTTTCTAGTTTCATATTCTCCATCAGTTGCAACTGTGATAGGCTATCAAGTCCCTTAGATGTACTACTTTAGCATGGTTGAAAATAAGAAACATGGTGGGAATGGGTGAGAAAGGATGAATTAGAAATGTAAATGAAAACATGCCATTTTCATACAAAAATGTTAATAGAAGTTTATCCACAACTTCTAAACACTACAATAGATTGCGTCCTATTCCAATGTGACAACTCCACTCAAATTCATTTGATGGAATACATCCAATCCCACCCAAATGTCCCCGACAAAAATCACTACCAAACCACTGGTCACTATGTCTAATGGCCTCCTAGTGGACCACTCCATAAATACCACTAGCATGGATTTAATTGTAATTTTTATTTAAATTTTTTTTTTACCCATTGTTGCCCACTAGTGGAATGGGTCACACGTTTTTTTGACCAAGTGCTTGGAATTACAATGGAATGGTAACCTTAGTCATATAGTCATCCAAGACATGTATTTTATCACACCCAAAGAAGCCTAAGTGTTGATCAAGACATGAACCTCTTTAAAAGTGGGAAGAACATCAACAACAAATAAAACAAACAAATTTCGTGGATCTACAAAAGGTTAAAGGTTTTTGTGAGCTTGGTCATTAGTGAGAACGTTAAGGTTCATGTGAGAGGAAGTGGTTGGGAAAGACGAGGAGGTGGCAATCAATGAAATGGATTTAAAATTAAACTCAAATCGAAAAACTTTTAAGCCTAGTCAAGTGAAATTGAAAAAATGATGCATGTGAATGAAGTTGCACATCCCAAAATGGAAAAGTTAAACTTTTTGTGCATAGACTCACGAACCATCTCCCATTCGAGTTAAAAGGATTCAAATTGTAAAACCTAGTTTGACATTATCCATTGTTGCATTTGTGACCTTTTTTTGGTGTGGCAATCGGAACCTCCAAATTGGACTTGAAATTGATTCAAAGGAAAGGAACGCCGATAGGGGGAACATGTGAAATGAAATGGGAAAAGATGCATAAAACCTTAAAATGATGGACACATTCAAAATAATTCCTTATATACTAAGAACATAAAGACAAAACACAAATGGGCTTTTTTGATCAAAGAAATAACTAATCCCTTGATTGTTAATCAAAAGAAGAAAATTGGCAAAAGTGCCCAAGGGTGATCACCCTTGAGTAATGTCAACGAAGATGTTGACATCTTTAAAGTGGGGGAATGTGACACGCCATTTTAGGCAAACCTTCAAGTGGTGAGGCTAGCCTAGCTGGGGCCCAAGTTTAAACCATCACAAGATAGCCCCTATGGTGGATTGGGTTATGAATTTAAGTGTTGGGTTAGGTTCAACTCTTGGTTTGACATCACTAATGACTAGTGTAGGTGCGAGTAGTGAGAGTTTAAGGAAGGGGCCTAAGGAGATGTCTTCAAACACTAAATCATTGAAATAGACAAGTTCATGGTTAGGATGTGAAACAAAATTGGTAATCCTAGGCTATGAGTGGGATTAAACCTATCACAAACTTCCCAACTATTTTGCCAAAATATGATTTTTTTGGGGGTTGTGACCCTACAAATGCTTTTTTTGAGATTTTCAAAACAAAAAATTGTCAAAAAAGAAGGGTTATTTAATACTGGGTTAGCCAGATTTTGAAAACCCTGGTTTGTATATTGTTCTCCTAAAATAGATAGGTCAGGAGCTTAAAGTAGTTAAAGAGAGAGAATTGCAACCCCAACAATCGATCTGAAGTGTATAGAACTAAGTCCAGAATTCTTGACGTTTTACTGGACACCTGTAGCAAGCCATCCATCTAGCACAACCTTCCACCTAGCTACTGGTCTAGGTCATCAACCTAGCTCGAGCTAGAATAACAGGTGGTATATTCAACCTAGCACCAGCTGGTCCACTAGAAACCTACTTTATGTCACACCAGGAAAATTGTCACAGATGCATGGAGGGAGTGCAGCCACCCAACTCCCCCACAGACTTGTCGTCAAACCCATAAATATATATATATATAAATCTGGCTTGGTCATCTTGTAGGCAACTTCAAGCTGAATCTTTTGGTAAAAGAAAATTGGAATTTGGTTGATAAATGAAATTTTTTCATTGTTGAGTGTGTGATTAGTTTCTATATCCTGTGCTGGGGTGTTGGTTCTCATAGGTGGTTGAAAGAATTGCAAAACCACTTCAAGTTCCTCATTGAGCTTTCAACTTTCCTCCTGCTTCTCGAAAGTTCTTTTCACTTTCTCTCTTTTTTTTTCTGGTTGACATTTGTGAAGCTAGTGGCTATGGGCAATCATAAGATTTTTCAAATTTTCAGGCATTTGACCCTCTTGTTGTTCTTCCTTGAATTCAAAATTAGCAAGAGACGTAGAATGGATTCATGTGAGTGTGATGAAAATTAAAAGGGCACATTTGAACTTGCATCGAAGGAGAAATGATTGGTCAAAGTTGCACGCACAAGGACCGAGCAAAGAAATCTTGACTATTCTGGAGCACCTTGCATAGGCCCAGCTAGCGGAATTCAGCACTCCATCATGTGATTCAGTTCCTGTTTTCACACTGCTGAAAACATGAGGCAGCAGAACTTTTCACTGACTTTCACATCAGCCCAAGACTTCCTATCATGCTGGGCAGCTCATATAAATTCCTATAACAGGGGACCAATGGGACATATGGCCTGCTGCAGCCTGTTGTCAGGTTCAGGCTGCAGGTAACTAATAGCTAGTTGGTAGTAATACGCATCCCTGGCAATAGATAGGCCTCCCACCAGAGAGAACCAGGACACAGCAGCAAGTCTGGATGCTGCTAGGACTCAGTTGTGGATGAACCTCACTTCTTCACCTATTCTGTAGAAATATAGGTCTTTCTACTATTAGTAGATAGGTAAGAGAATAGGTAGTTACTTACTAGGTAACTACTAGATGGTTGATGGTTTATACATAAACCAGTAAGTCTGTTTTTACTACCTACTGACGGTCCCACCCAAATACTTAGATTTAAGGTCTGTTTTTTATTTATGCCTACCTACTAGCAAGTGGGTTGTTAGTAGGTAGTAAAAAGTAAAAACAGCAACTGAGCTAGTTACCAGCTGCAGTGTTAGCTAGTGATCGATCGTGAACCCAACACAATTTTGTAAATTCCTGTACACCTATGACCCATCCTTCATGCTGCAGTCAGTACGGCTCTGGCCATTGATACAAGATAAGGTTTGCTCTCTTGGTTTGAATTAGTGTTGTGCATGTAAGTGTAAATGGCCATGTCAAATGGTGTTAAGTGTAAATCATTTACATTTACACGTTGTGCAAAATGTTAGTGTTAAAATGAGGTATAAAACACTTACACAGCTATGTATTACAAAAAAATGGTCATGTAAATGTAAGTGTAAAAAGAATAACTCTAAGATTTAGCTTTTTGCAAGGTTTTTGAAGATGTGGTAATGCATCGCCCATCATAGTCGTTGCTTGTTATTTGCTTAGGAGCTTGCTTTGCTTATGAGTCTCACATTTTTTATTTACACTTATTTTACACTTAGATAACATACAATCACATCAATATTAATATCAATTAATATTTAAATACAGAATAATTATATATACATATAATAAAATGACAATATAAAACAATGCCAGAACAATATAAAATGTAAGAAATAGTGTAAAACAATGTAAGTGTAATTGTTTTATACTTACATCACTTTCTATACACTTGCACTTAAATTTTCCTAAAAACTTTATACACTTACACAAGGTGTAAAAACTATTGCCAAATTGATTTACACTTACACACAGGGTAAATCTAAAAGCATTTACATAACCAGTGTTGGGCAGTTCATGTCCTTTATGAAGAACCTTGGGTTTCAGTTCTTTAAAAAAATTAGAAATGTTTTGGTTCAGGTTCACAAAGAACTGGAACCCCAGATCTGGTTCTGCTTTGGTTTTTGGAAAAAACCAATTCAGGTTGCAGTTCTGGATATCAGATGCAGTTTCAGTTCTGGGTAACCCAGTCTGAAACTGACTGCCAACCCTCAGTTCCAGACTGTTTCCCCCCAAAATTAATTAATTAATTAATTAATTAAATTTTTTCAATTCCGGTTCCAGAACCAGCTGGTCCTGGTTTGGTTCCAGAACTGGATCTGGATTTAACCTCAGTTCCAGTTACAAAAAAATCAGACCCAGTTCGGATTTTGTAGTAACCAGAACCAAAACCCATGATTCTAACCAGCCAAACGGGTAACCTCCCAACACCGGTCTGAACGCTACTGCTCAGTTCGGGAAAAGTCGCAGGTGGAGAGTCCAAGAGTCAAACTCCCAGGTCAATTCCAGAAGCTCACGTGGCACCTGCTGCTGCGTCTTCAGTCGGACCAATCTGGTCTCCCAGGTCACGGCATCCGAAGATCGAGTTTGACGATGATTCTATTCCTGACCCAATCATCAAATTATAGTCATACTCGGTCTTCTGTTCTGAACAGTGCCGTCGTATAAAAACAAATTCTAGACTTTAGACACGATCGGTAAGATTAATTATACATGCAGCTCGATCATCGGCTTGATTCACCTTCTTTTTCTTCCTCCATAAAATAGGGTATTAATTTGTGTGACAGCTAGGGATCGCGGAACTGGGGAATCCTTCCGTGGCATTGCACTAGCAAGCCGATAAAGTTCAGGTTTTTTGTCTTAGAATCATATATGAGCTGCTCCTTTATATGTTGGCTAGTGCTTGCATAGAAATTATGGAAGCTGCAAGTAGTATCATGGATGCTGGGACGCGGGGATGCTTAAGCCATGAGGGGAATATGAAAAGGAATTATATTACTAGTGGATCTGCAGGTCATTGGGATTGCAGGGCATCGGTACTAGTGCCTGATCATGACGGATCAGCAGAGAAGATCCAGGAGATGCTGAGCAGGGCCATCAATGACCAGCAGCAGCTCTGGAAGATACTCGTCTCAGCGTCTTCGTCTAGTTCCGACCAATTGGCCGGGTCTTCTAGTGATCAGTTGGGTGAAAGTGTTGATGGGGAGCAGCTGGATCAGGCCGGGATCGAAGTAGCTGCTGGCGACACTAGCCGGCAGCAGCAGCAGCTGGTCGGCATCACCTGCACGCCGGAGTTTAATCTTCCAGCCAGGCTCTTCAGACCTTTAGCAGCTAAACTGGAAAATTCACTGGACTGGTGTTACCTTGCTCTCTGTCGCATTCAAGACTTGACGTCACAATTAATTGCAGCGCGTGAGCTCCCACGCTCAATATCCGCACTGCCCATCAGAAATCAACAGGTTTCTTCCGTGCGGCCCTGCTGCAGGGGGTACTCAATACTAGAGCACGAAGAATTTCATGATCAGCTGCAGCCTAGTTTCCAAGTCCGGTTGCATCCCAATGCAGTTTCCAAGCTGAAGCTGCATAGGTCGTCTTTGAGCCCTCTTCAAATTCCGGGAAGGACAGTGGACTCGGGCAGCTTGGTCGACGAAGCATCCCTTTCTCGGAGTCCCACGAGCTTATGTCTCCTCAACAAATCTCGAAAAACCGAGTCGACTTCATTAGCTGCCGCTCCATCAGGTATAATTAGTTTCATCATCTCTGATAAAAAATTTACTCTCGATGCAGCTTTGGTCTAGCTAGCTAGATCTTCCATAGCTGATGAAGCAAGAGGATGCGGCCAATTGTTTGCAAGCGGTACACATGATTTACTCAGCTGAATTCTGGCCATGTTGCATGCGACAGATTGTGCAGGTGATGAGGCAGGCCGCGTGGATGAGTCACGGATCATGCTGGCTTCCGACTTGGAGCCCACCCAAGGACAGAACTTCGATCATGGCCGGCTTTCTGCCGCATTAGGTGTCATGGATCATCCAGCAGATTGGCCCGATCTTCAAGCTGATTCGGACATGGCCATCGCCGCTAGTACTGACAGTAAAGAGCCGCAGCAGCTCATGATCCCGCGGCCGCAAATCTCGTCGTCAAAAGCTGTTCTTCCTCGAAGCTCGTCTTCCAATCATCTCAAAATGGGTCAAGATGCACACGACCACTTAATTAGTCCGCAGAACAATCAAGGAATGATCAGGCGCACCGACTCTCTTGATGGCCGCTCAATTACGTCGACCTCGACAATACGCTGCAACCCAACTCGCGAGAAGAAACACGATAAGTTCGTCGTTTACTCCTCAATAAGAATGTCAAATTGCTGCTCGATGATCAATCCTTTGATCGGAATCCTTGATACCAGCTGATCTAGTACATGCGGTTGGTTGGTTTTGTCTTGTTTACAGAACACATACAGCAAAACTTCAGATTCTCACGATCATGATCACTGCATATTACCAAGTACAATTGTATCTAGAGAGCGTTGTTCATGCAGTAGACAAGATCTGCAGATGATTCTTCTTCATCATGAATGGGCTGCAACATTAATAGATATACCGATCCAATTAACCCATTGCAGGTTGTGGGTGGTCTTGCAGAGAAGCTGTAATTGATGCTGAAGAAGACGGAAATACTAGTGTAGTAGTAGTGTACCAGCGTCTGCGACCAGGTGTCGACCGCAGCCTGAAGGGGATACCACCAGATGGGCATCGACGCTGGAAGAAATACGGAAACAAAACCATCCAAAATGCAAACTTTTCCAGGTATAATATCATAGTTAGCTTGTCCTGCATCGATTATTATTATTATCAGGGTTTAAGGAAACAATTTAGGATGATTACGGCCTCACGTACTGGGCTGTAGCTCCAGGTTGCAGCAGCTGATCTCAATATGAATCTTCTTTTCTTCTTGTGATGTTTGCGGTCTTGCAGGGGCTATTACAAGTGTAGCGTGAAGGAATGTAATGCGAAGAAGATGGTTCAAAAAACAGACAAAGACCCCTCCGTCTTCGAAGTCACCTATACGGGTACCCACACTTGCAGTTCTTCCATGGGCTGCACAAGCAACTATAACCCCCAGTACAACAAAAAACAAAAAACTGGGAACTCTCTGAATGTGCAAGCGCCAGCTGCTGCTACTAATGCTGCAACAGCTCATGATGTACCAGCTGCACGCAAGGTATTAGATCACGAGTCACCCAAGCATACTACAAGTGATCATCATCAAGTGGCAGCACAAATTACAGCAGCACCACCGGTATGCAGCCAGGAATTAGAGCAAGATCAAACTTCACCAGCAGCAGCAGCTTCACACGAAGATCGAAACAACCGATATTATGCATCAACAAAGGATCCTTCGATTGCATTAGATGTGCGTATTGCACCTTCGACTGAAGAAGATCAAGCAGTAGTCAAAGAGAAAGTACTGCATCATCAGCAGGAAACTGCAAATTCATCTGAAACAGCAGCTGCAAGTGCAGCTTGTTGGTCAGAATTTGCTAGATTTGAGCATGCAGCAGATCAGCAGTTCATGAGCAGCTCTGACTTGGAAGCTGCAATCTCAACTGAGAGCAGCTCGCTGGATCAAGCTGGTAGAATCAAATCAGAGTGGAAAAAGTTTGCATTAGATCAGCAGCAGCTGGATTACACAGAGACTGTAGACATGGATGGCTTATACATGTTGAATCTTCAGGACTCGGCCATGAGTTCATGGCCAGAGCTTTTGCCTGATAATTGATTAGCACATGAGTCAGAGCTTAATTCTATCTGACAGTATTCATTTCGATGGGTACTAGGGTTTGGCAAACACTAAACAAGAGCAACGAATTAAATGCGGTGCTGCTCTCCACCCAGTTGCAGGACAGTGCTCAAGAAATTTTTTTCAAATTTTTTTGAATGTGGTGCTGGTGAAGAAATTTGAGAGAGGCACACAGATTGCAGCAGAAAAACAGAATTTTTTACTCAGTCCTTGAAAGCTACAATATCAAAGGTAGCAGACACCTTTGAGATCAACATTGTTGAACAGAAAGCTAATTTATGAACAACTAACTACATTCATCTGAATTCTACATTTTAACATTGTTAGATTTACTGATACCTAGAGAATTAATAGAAGGAGGAATGCTTTGTTAACAAGACAAGGTCTTGATAAAGTAACACAAAGAGATCTGAAGAGATTCGATACCAGAAGGTTTTGTTTGATACACTGGTGACCTATATATTGTATTCATACAAATTTACATACAATATTCTTACACTTCCACTAGTTTTCAAATGTATTCATATATTGTAATTCATCTACAAGTCTATGTTTGTTAGGGACCATTATATGGTATTTTTTTTTTCCAAAATCTTCTCTTTCTTTTCTTTCAAGATTTGTCGTTGTATCCCATGACTTGGAGCCCCATCATTTCAGAATTGAAGTAACAATTGCAATGCTTGCCAATTGTGATCTCATACACTTTACTAAAGTATGGACTGTTTGGATGGAAGAATTTTTGGCAAATGTCAAAGTAGGTTTGTGCTTATTAATCATTTGATTATAATTATGATTTCTTCTGTACTTCATTTCTAGATAAATGTGTTTATAGTCATGGTTGATACTTGACCATCCTCCCACATTAACTCCTATGTTGACTTTGCATGGTTTGTGACAAGGAAGATAATAATGTTTATTTCTTGTCAAAGTTGTTTAAAAATAGGGTCAAATTTTTGAAGACTTAATATTTCTTGCAATTTTATAATCTTCCCATGCTTTTAACTTGTGATCTCACCAATGATTCTTCTGATTTATATTTGAGCATTGAGAGCTAGGAATCAGTCTAATCTTTTCTTGGGAACCATTTGGAGATTCAACTTTATCCAACCATGAATAACTGGATGTACCAATTTTAGGTAAGTAATTTTTATATTTATGTTTAATAAATGAACTTGTGCATGAGGCTTTGGACTTAAGAACACATGGTTGCTAATGCCTTAATCTCTCCCAGTCCAAAGACTTAGGATTAGTAGGAAAAGAGCCTAGGTGTGAGGGAATATTCTTGATGGATGAGTTGTGTTTGTGGGAAGAAACTCCCGCATAAGGCATTAAGGCATGACTAATGGGCTAGGAATGTGGAGAATGATTTTATGGAGAAACAAAGTCCATACCAAGATTGCTAACTTAGTGAAAATGTTTTTCCTTGGGCAAAGACTTTGTCAAAATATTAGCAGTCATTTCAACAGTAGAGATATATGTAAGTTGAATATGCTTGGCTTGAAGTTTTTCCTGAGTAAAATGATACTGTGTATCAACATGCTTACATGAATGAAATTTGGGATTGGCATTCAGGGCTATAACATTCTGACTATCAAAGTAAAGGGTGGTTGGCTCAACTTCTTGAAAACCAATGTCTTGTAAAAGTTATCCCAACCAAATTGCTTCTGTAACAACTTTAAAGAGGGCCATATATTCACTTTTTGTGCTAGGGAGGGCAACTGAGGTTTACTTTTTACTTGCCCACGAGACAACTCCACCCTCAAGTAAAAAACAATAACTAGAGGTGGATCTTCAAGTATCTTTGTCACCCACCCAATCTGCATCCAAAAATCCATGCAAAATATGGCCATCATCATGGCGTTGATATTGTATACCCTTGTTGATTATGCCTTTTATATACCGAAACACTCGTTTAATGCCTTGCCAATGTGAAATGTTAGGATTAGACATGTATTGGGCAAGATTACTAATAATGAAAACACAATTTAATCAACTATTTATAATGGCATGCATAAAACTTCCCGCATCTTGGAAATAGGGATAGGAAAACATGTGGACGTTATCAATTGGTGATTTAGGATAGTCATTTTTGTTGAATTTTATTCCAAATTCCAGAGGTGTGGGAGCAGAGTTAGTAGCATCCATGTTATAGCGATGTAATATGCCAAACAAGTATTGTGTTTGATACAAAAGGATCCAACCTTCATGTCAATTCCGAATAATTTGATTTCCTAAACAATAATGAATAGGACCTTCATTGGTTATGTCAAACTCAACAAGAAGAATAGTCTTGAGATCAGTAATCCAAGCCAAACTATTGTTGACAAATACACAATCATTGACATAAACAACAAGGATTTGAAATCCTCCATGGTGTTGGTGTTTAAATCAGCCTCAATCTGCTTGAAGCTTTTGAATAGAAGATAAGAGTCCAATCTTTGGTACCATGCTCATGATGATTGTTTTAAGCCATATAAAGACTTAAGAAGCTTGCAAACCATGTTGGAATTATTGGAAGTGCGTAATCCTTTCAATATTTCTATATATATTTCTTCATCAATGTAGCCATTAAAAAAAGTCATTTTGACATCAAGTTGATGTACCTCCAAATCATATTGTGTGGTTAAGGCCAGTAGAATGCAAATAATGGTTAATTTAACCACATGTGAAAAAGTCTCGCCAAAATCAACACCAAAAACTTGAGTAAAACCTTTATATTTTTTAATTGTATTGTCAGTTTTATATTTAATTTTAAAATATAAAGTTGATGATACAATGTAGGTGGAAACTAATATCATCAATATTTTGATCCTTTAATTCTCCCAATCTATCTCTTACTACAAGTGGTTGGCTAGGTGAGTGGTGGGCATGGCTCTCATGGTTTGCCAATAGGAATGGGTATTCTATTATTGATATGTGTATTATTGTTGGTGACTTGAGGAAGAAAAATTAGAATTTGATGGACTTGAATTAGAACTGGAGGAACAAGGGAAGTAAAGGAGACATACTTTGTCATAATATTAAAAATGAAGGATCAAGAATCAAGTCATCTATATCATTACTTGTTTGAAAAGGCCTTTGTTGATTTGAGATTTCATGGAATATTACATCCCTAGATATTATTATGTGGTCAATTTGGATTAAAACATAAACAATACAACCAAATATTTTGAGGTGGGATAAATTAGGCTTATAACCCATCCATAATGCATAGGGTGTTCTATCAGTATCTATAGACTTGATGGGAGATCTATTTTGTAAATAATTAACCATAAGGATTGCTTTTCCCCAAAATGCTTTAATGAAGCCTGATTGTTGTAACATGGTTAATAACCCTCCCATTAAGGTTCTATTTTTATGTTCTAACATTCCATTTTGTTGTGGGGTGTCAGCCACAATAATTTTTTTTTAAATACCATTTTGTTGACAAAATATAGTAAAATCAATAGATTTATACTCCCCTCCATTATCATTTTGCAAGACTTTAATTATTCTGTTGAATTTATTTTCTACTTCTATTTTGTAAATTCAAAATTTTTCAAAAACTTCAAATTTATGTTTTAATAAATAAACTTTTGTATAATGAGAATAATCATCAATAAATGTGAGAAAATATTCATGGGTCAAAACACGTAATTAAGAGCCAAAAAGGGCATCAAATGTTAAACATAATCAATCAAATCAAACATTTTTTTTTATTACCATTTAAAACCATAGTAATCATGGCAAATTAGTCCTTTTTCCCTCATATGAATGTTAAAGAACTTGGAGTAAAAATTCATTTGATCCAATTTTAAATTTTGGTTTTAATTTAGGATGTTTGAAAATGTACACGTACTATGTTATTTGGATTCAATGTTGCAAAGGACTATCAAAGGGACTTTTATAATCAAAAAAATTTCATCGAAAAAAATATAGATGATAAGAACATATTAGCCACACTCAAAACACAAATACTTCTAAAAATGTGGAATTCTAAAACTTTAAAAATTCAAAGAATGTGAAATTTTAATTTTTGGTGATGATTTTTAAAATTTTATTATTTTTCAAGATGAAACATTGAATCTATAAGGAATTTGCACACTTTTAAAAATTCGTGATTATTTAATGATAACTAACAAAAAAAAAGTGATGCATTGGGGAACATTTAAATATTTTTAAAAATAAGTTACAAAAAATTTCATTCAAAAATTCAGTTGCATGTAAAAGTTTTTATTGGGGAAAAAGAAGTGGAGTCCTTTTCCAAAGTAAGATTCCCTTTGGCTCCTAGTTACAGGTTTTGACCCTTATATCCAATATGAGTATGTGTGTCCATGGTACAATGTCACTATGAATTAAATCTAAAACATGTTGTGCTCTATGTATAACCACTTTAGGGAATTTGTGTCTATGTTGTTTGCTTATGATGCATGGCTCACAAAAACTCAAAGTAGTTTCATCAAAACAATGTATCCCATAAACCATTTTCTGAATTTTTTATAGTCTTTGTGTATTTATATGTCTAATCTTGCATGCCATAAATTTGCACTATTAAGAGATCCCATTGTAGCAAGATTAGCTTGCTAAATTTTATTATTCTTAATAGTGTCCCAATTTATATAAATGAAACTCCATATTACAAATAGCTATTGTTTGACCCTCAACATTCTTAAGGGTACACTACCTTTGTTTGATGACAATTTCACCACTAGCCAAATCAAGTTGTTTTGTAGAAAATAAGTTTTTCTTTAAATTTAGGACATGCAAAACATTTGGAATGTCCCGAATTTGACCATTTTCTAATTTAATAGAAACTTCACCTTGACCAAATATTTGATGTGTAATGTTATTGCATAAATACACTACTTGATTATTGGACAATTTCTCATATGTCTTAAATGATTCTATGTCATGGGACATATGAGAGGTTGTCCTAGTATTCGCATACCAAATATGATCATTGCCTTCTTCTACAAATGAGGCTGCCACATAAAAATTTCATTATGGGTAGCAATATTATTGGATTGTTGTTTTCCAGATGCCGTTTCTATGGTAATTTTCTTATTACAATCCTTAATTAAATGACCAATCTTCTTGTAATAAAAACATGTTTTAGTTATTTTAATTGTATTCCTTTTATCAAAGAGGGCATGTGGATCTTTGCCCTAACTTTCAAAATAATTTTTCATTAAGAATTTTTTATTCTTGAATTTTGCAAGGTTAGGCCTTTTTCCTACATAAAGTGCACTTAAACTATTTCAAACATTTCCCAGACTTTTCATAAGGGTTTCTTCTTACAATAGATCAATAATTAAAGATGGCAAGGTTAAATTGTTGTCGAAAGGAACTTATGAAAAGTCTATAACTTGTAGGCATACTTTTCATAAGAGATAGTACTGCCTCATAATCTTGTACAAGAGTTCCTGCAACAATGAGTTGTTGTAAAAGAGACCAGAATTTGTGAATATGTTTAGTCACATTTTCACTTTCTTTCATTTTTAATGTTTGTAACTTTTTTTTTAAAAACATTTTGGTTACCTCATCTTTTGATTCAAATATTTGGATTAATTTTAACCATGCTTCATTTGATATAAATTTTGGTTCTACATGTGAAATTACACTATTGTTTAAACAATTATTAATGATTATTTAAGTGCAAGATTATTGCACTCAACCCAATCATTTATGCTGCCAACCCCTATGGCTGATAAAGCAAAGGTGGGTATTTGCAAGCTAGAGTGTCCATTTTTTAAGGTCACATTGTTAAATTGTTTACATCTTCTAGATTGAAATCTCTCTTATGTCAAAAAAAAAATTATTTTGTGAAAAGGGATTCAATTATATGATTTTTATAGAACCTAGTGAGGTACACAAGTGAAATCATTTGAAACCAAAAAATTTATATCAAATGGGAGACTTTTAATTATAGACTAATTGCAAGGTCACAATCCTAATACAAGGTGAAAATGGACTCACAATATTCATATCTTGTAATGGAATCGCTTCAAGGACTCCTCAAAAATTTAAACCTTGATTTGTGATCTAAAATGAATTCCTTTTCACCATTTCAATACCATATGCTGGTGTTATGGATTTTTAAAGACATTTAACAAAGGCAAAGTCCTTCATCTCTTGATTTTCAGGAATTAAAAATAGTTTTTTCACAAAAGTAGTAGCCTAGGCTTTACTATGGGGTCTGGAAGTGTTGCTTTTTGGAAATGAATTTTTTTGGTGCAAATCCATGGAATCATAGGTGTTGATGTCATGTCATGTGTGGCTAGGGCTTTGTAGGATTTAGTAGCCATGTGCATAGGATGTACATTTTGAATTTCAGTAGGATGACCTAATAGAATGCCAAGTTAAGGTTTGGTGTTGATGTTTTTGCCGATCTACAAGTGTCGACCTTGTTGACCTTTCCAACCCCAAAGTTTCTTGCCTTGTGGTGTTTTGGGTGTTTACAATGGAGGCAAGTGCTTACAAGTGAAGGGCAAAGCCTCACAAGATGGAGGTTTTTTATTTTGGTGCAAGTTTGATATGTAAGAGGCATTAAATAACTTTCATGTTGAAGCTTGCAACACAAGTCTATTTCTATTTTGGTGGCTTAATGAAGAGGCAATGTGCAATGAGCTTTGATGTTTTATGGCAGGTATTTGATTTGAACTATATGGCAATGTTTCGTTTTTCTAGTTTCAAAGTTGTAATTTGTGTGCAAAAGTATTTATAATTTCTTTAAATATTTGTAGATTTCATTAGTATGATCTTTGTTTATACTAGCACAGAGTTTATGAACTTTGAGTGTAAATATTAGGGTTGTTGACTGTCCATGAATTTGATCTATGTTCATACTTCAAACCAAAGTTGTATGTCCACATGATAGTGCATAGGCGTAACCTAAATTGGCAACATAAAACTCAATTCAAAGCTGCACTAGATCGAATGCAATGTTCTATTCAATGGGCCTTGTTATGGAACAAACTACAAATGCTTAAATGGGGGGTTTGTCTTCTATAACAATTTTTTCTTTAGTTTATGCTTTCTCTACTCTCCAACTTGTTATCACAAATATTGAAAAGTTCTTTAGATGTTTGTAGGTCATCAATAAACTTCTAGATTACTTGCAAAGCTAATAAACACTAATGTAGGTATTAGAGTTGTAGGTTTGATGCAATTTTTTGTTGTCAAATGCTTGCAAATATTAGTTTTTTTCATATTTCACTAAATTGGTATGTGGTGTTGAAGGATATAAAAGGTTGGGTTGTCTTGTTGGAATCATACATTGAGAGAAGAAGTGTTATCCTACCTCTAGGTTTTGTTCAACTTAAGTTGATTTTTATCAACCGAAACTGCAGGTAATATGGTTAACCTACATTATTTTCTTGATTGTTAGGTCCTTAGGCCATTATTGTTACTAGTTGTTTGTCAAATGTATACACTACTACAAATTTGGTATTGTATAATTTTTTAGCCATACGATTGTGTGTGCAACTAACATGTAACTAAATGTGGGCAACGTGGACACGTGTCATAAAAATAATGGCCTAAACTTATACATACTTAAATACTATACTTAATATATCTACATAGGTTATATATAATAATATTATGTACTTCTAGTACTAAGGTTAACCCCATGCTAACTTAGGCTAACCTAAACTAACCATGGTTAAATTAAGCTAAACTAAATTCATTATGGCTAAAATAAAATAAATTAAATTAAATTAAATTAAGCTAAATTAACCATAATTAAATTAAGTTGGGCTAAAATAATTAAGGTTAAATTAAATTAATTTAAATTAACTATGGCTAAATTAAGTTACACCAAACTAATTATGGCTAAATCAAGTTAGGCTAAATTAAATTATATTATATTAATTATGGTTAAACTAAATTAAGCTACATTAAACTAGGCTAAAGTAAATATGGCTTAATTAAGCTAGGCCAAACTAATTATGGCTAATTTAAGTTACGCTATAATATTTATGGCTAAACTAAATTAAGCTAAATTAAATTAGGATAAAATAAATATGGTTAAATTAAATTATGCTAAAATTTTTATGGCTAAACTAAATTAGGCTAAAATTGTTAATGGTTAAATTAAGTTAAGTTAAACTAATTATTGCTAAATTAAATTATGCTAAATTAAGTTAAACTAAACCATGGTTTAAATATGTTTGACTTTATTTTATTTTGGAATATTTTTTCAGAAAATGTACATTTGATTAAACA
>Ga0116231_10001536_pt1 | contig 47283 bp, 37 predicted proteins | sample S1TSphgellanicum_2_FD_89695 | JGI IMG/M metagenome (GOLD analysis project Ga0116231, IMG submission 89695) | Host-associated microbial communities from peat moss isolated from Minnesota, USA - S1T2_Fd - Sphagnum magellanicum MG | ecosystem: Host-associated > Plants > Peat moss > Unclassified...
ACTACCCACTGAGTTCATCAGCTCCCAACAGTGGGTGTAGATAAGCATATAATAATCTTCCCAAAAACTTGGGCAAACCATTATACACAATCTGTGTCCTGAGTTTCTGTTGCCTTTCCGGGAGCAATGGGAAGACTTAGACATGATGTTGGCTAGCACTCAAGAGACATTGCTAATCAAAAAAGTCAACAGTATCCAATTGAAGAGCAGAAGAAGTAAACACAAAGTGGACATGGGCATTCAACAGACATGGATGCAGAGTGGTTGGGGAGGGGATTTGCTTTTCTCCAACAGTGGATTGTGCTTTGCTCTCCTAGAGCAACTTTGTTTGATCAAACACTTGCAATAGACAAACAAGTCAGGAGACACAAACTGTTGTTTCTGGAGGGGGGAAAATAAAGTATATACAGACATATACAACATCTGCACATTTCTGTGATGCAATAATGTGCATCTGTTGCTGCAACAACTCATGAACTCTGCACAGAAACTGCCATTACTCTGACTGATGATGGCATTTGCCAAATCTACCAAGCTGCTGCTGCTACTGCTCTCCTAAGGTACAACCAACACACAGTGGCGGTGGTGAAGGGAGGGAGAGAGAACCATGCTTGCTTTAGCCTGCACCAATAGGAGTTCATGCTGCTGGTGCAGGTGCTGATGCTGGTGTTGGTTTCTTGGTTTTAGGGAAGTGTGGACTAAGTAGGCCTGCAACTTCTGTGAATCCCACCTTCTCCTTACCACCAAGCACTGCCTTGAGCTTCTCATCACAAAGAATCTCCTTCCTGTTCTCAGGATTCTGCACAGCCAGTAAGATCACCCATCATGGCACGAAGGGTACATGAAGTGTTTATATCTGGGAAAGAACACAAGCAGGAATAGGAAGTCCAAGACAAGTTCTAGATCATGATCAAACATGTGCAGAACTTCCTGTTCTCTTCAGATCTCTTTGCGCTAATCTTCAGCTGTTCTCTTCCTTTTCCATTCCCTGTCCTCTGCTGACATCTGTTGCGTGTGTGCGAGAATAGTTTATGAGATGCTTGCATCTCCTCTTTTTTCATGGCAGTTCTGATACTACCCGGCTCTCGTTCAACTATTAAAGCATACAAAAAACAGAGAAGAAGACGTTGACCACTTGACTTCACGGCACACCAAAAGTGCGCTTGCGCTGGCTGGCGAGAGAGAGAGAGAGAGTGAGAAGAAATGAAGCGAAAACCTACCTGAAGATTGTGATCCTTGATGTACGACCAGATACGCTTCATGGTCTCGGGCCGAGATATCTCTGTGACCCCAAGAAACTTCTTCAGAGCCGGTGATACAGCAGATACTCGAGTGAGCGCACTTGTGGCGGCCTTCGCCGCCGATGAACCCGCTGCTGCAGGCATTCTTGTTCTTGTTCTTCTCTTTTCTTCCCTTCTTTCTGTCTGTCTGTGTCTCCGTGCTAATTCCTCACCAATTTCTGCTGAGAAATGACTTGCTCGCACACGGAAGAAGAATGCTTTCCCCCTACTTCAAGCTCCCCCAAAACCTAACTTCTTCCCGGAAGCGAATCTCTCTCTGTATTCCAACAAAAGGGGTATTTGTACAATTCAAGCAACCACGCAGCAAACATCCAACAGCAAAGCCACACACAACACAAAGTGTTCCGAACTGAAGATCACCAAAAAGAGAAGCGGCAGTCTGGCAGACACAATACTCAAAATCATGCACCGATGATGTAGCAAACCTGGCAAACTTTATTGCAAGAGAACACGATAGATAAATGTATATCAGAAGCGAGAAAGTAGATGGGATTTGCGAGGTACAACACTACCAGCGATGGGTGAAACCTAGAAGGCATTCGGAGCGTAGGAACCGCAGCACTTCAAATTTGCTAATCCCGGATTTTCGGGGAAGAATGGGCAACCAGAATTTCTGCTCCGTCCACTGTCCTGTGTCCTGGTGTCCGCTTTCGAAAAGCACACAGTAGGATAGGACCCATCGTCACTCATTCTCGCTCAGAAAAGTGAGCAAGCGAGCAATCTCCGTATGCATGAGAAAGATGATGGAGAGCTTCTCCGTCAAGAAAGAAATCGTGCTGGGTTTTCGCTCTCTTGATGCAGATTTGAGTGAAGGAACCAGAACGGAGAAGAAGGAAGAGTTGCGAATGGTCAATCACAACTTTGGCGATGGAGAAATAGGGTTCTTTAACTAAGCTGAAGAAGTGAGTTCATCTCTCTTTCTGAGTTTCTTCCTCCACCACCTTCTTCTTCTCAATTCTTTGCTTGTTTCTACACTTCTTTGTGAGCCTAGCGTAATCGCTGGTGGATCCTTTGATTTCTAAACTTTAGATATGAGATTGATGCCAGGGTTTGTAGCAGAAATATGCTTGAGGATGGCCATGGCTTCCTCGAGCTCCGTCGTCTAATGTTCTACGCAGCTTGCATTTGCTTGATGGAGTAGCTAGGGAAACTTTTGTTGGAAAAGAATCTCAGAGATTGATCTGCATGAGAACTTAGATTGGTATACGAAGCAGCGATATTCTCTGGAACTCACGTTTGTCATAGCAAGAGAAGAGACCACATCTACCAAGCCACAGACAGAGACATCTTCAAGGCTTTGAAGAGAGAGGTGTATGGCAATTTCCCATCAAGAGAATGGAACACAAAACATATGCCTGGAATCATGCCATACTGAGAATTGTAAGCAGTCTATCAGGAGGAAGCTCAAGGAGCTGCAAAAGCCAGCATATGCAGAGAAGCATGGTCAAAAGCCCCCCTCATCCGTAAAACATCTCAATGGCACCTCCACACCTTACAACAACACAGGAACAAACAACAGAACTATTCTTGCAATGAGTCAGGAATATGAGGGTGCAATCTTGTCTTCAGAAACTACATCTGCGATGTGGAAGCATCAAATTCAATGTGTGCCTTTCTGGGTCCATCTCATGTTAAATTCCTGGTCTGGGTGGCAGCATTGTTTTACATACTTGGGGAAGACAGCGGCTGATTCTTGTTGCTGTATGTTGGAGAAGCTCTAAAAGTTTTTTCATTTGTCTTCCATGCTGTCCAGGATGATGATGACAACTGCTTTCTTTGGAAAAATGGAGCTCCTGATGTTTTTGCAAGCATGGCCAGGTAATATCCTGCTGTGTTGTTGTCTTCTTGAGATTGCTCTTTTGGAGACATTGACTTGATTCATGATTACTTTTGTGTCACAAGATTGGCAATTGGATCTCTGCTGTCTTTTCTGAGGCTGGGATGTGCAAGAAAGTGAAGTTGTATATGGCTTCAGTTCCTCTGTCTCTCTCTCTTGTTTGAGTGCAGCACAGATGGAACTCCTTGATGATTGTAGTCAGTATAAGTAAGCTTGTAGGGTGATGAAGCTTGAATTGCTCTTTCATCCACAACCTTTACATACAGGGATGATCTAGCTAGCTCAAGCATATAGAGTGATGTGTTCCAGCAAAGCAGGAGAATTGTTCAGAAATTGGGTGAATCAGTTCACAATTGTTCTTTCTTCCCATTCTGGCAATGCCAGGTTCTTTCCATGATAATGAGGAGAGGGATCAGAACTTGTAGGCATGCTTGATGCAGGCCAGGAAAACTATCTGCCACGATTGGACGTGGGTTTCCAATTTTGCCATCTCTTCACACAAAACACATGGCCACATCAAAGCAATTGTAGGATTGGAATGAGATAGAGGTAGCTCTGAAATGACAGGTAACTGCCATGGAAATCTTGATGAAACTACTCGTTTGTTGTCAAATTAGTCTTCCATCTTGCTGTATGTGATGTGACAATCATGTTTCTACCAAAAGCTTTCTATCAGAAAGCTACAATGGTCACATTTCTTTGCTGTTGCAAGCACAACATTGTCACCAGCTGTTTTGGCTCCAGTTTGCGATGGTGATGACATGCATGCCCTGGCAAGTAACACAACAAATCTGGACATGCTTGCAGACATCAACAGGATTATATTGAGCTTCTCTGCTTGCTTTATCCTCCACAAAATTTCAGCACTGGTTCCCGTCAGTTCCTGTTTGATGCATTGCTGGGAGACTGATTCATCATGAGTGTTGTGTTTTTTATGTCATTGAAACTGAGCTTACGGCAGCTTTGGTGGCCTTGGTGCAGATTCTGGACTTTGATCCAGCAATCTGAGGTGCTACTGGTTCTTGCACAGGGCAGTTCAATCACAGATTTGGTGTCCAATCTTGGTGTAGATTGCAGTGGCAAGGGTGATGATAAGGTCCCGAATTGCAGTGTATGGTGGTGTGATGCAGGGTGCACATTTCAACATGCTGAAGGTTTCAGCATGAAGTAAAATTGTAGGGAGGTGGACGTGAAAAAGATTTGAGCAGATGATTCAGCCTGAGAAACCTCCTGTACAAAATGGGAGGGGACTTGTTTCTCAGTTGTAGCCTCTCATTCACCTCTTCAAGAAGCTTTGTTATGTTAGTCTCTTGTTTTGCATCCTCTTCCTTGCTGTGCTTCTTATCAAAGTGCCAAGGTGTGGATCTGTGGAGAAATATTGGTACACATATGTCCTGTCAAAGATGCAACAACAGTAGTGTACAGAAAGTATCTGTGTGAATGACTGAGACTCTCAAATGAAATTTCTGCCTGTTGCATATTCGTGAAGCAAATCTTGATTCCTGCAACTTGCTGTTGATTGACAATCATCCTCTAGACAGTTCTGTGAACTTGTTTGTGATACTATCTTCATACTCATGTTGCAGTTTTACATTTCCTCAGGGATATCATGGAATGCTAATCTTGGACATGCACAATTCTTCCTCTCTTGAGCTATCTAGTTTGTGGACCTGCAGATAAGCTACCTACTCAGGAGACTGAAATTCCTGTCTGCATTCAGAGTCTGAAACAAGTTGCTGTATAATTATATCTGCAGGAGATATCGGAACTGCAGAGGAGTTTTTCCAATCGGGTACTTTCTTCTTCAACAGTCCGCAACGCCTCTTTTCGCTCGGAAGTCCATGTGGAAACAGGAGGCCTATTACCAGACATTCTTCTTCTGCTCTCGCAGAAAAGCGAGGGTCGGTACAGATGAGAGGATCGGAGAATTTTCCTTCTTCTGTTCTTGCAAAAAGCGAGGATCCGAAGATGTCGAGGTTATCGACTGTTCTATCCATCCGGTCCACAATGTGTGATCGTTGCGCTCCTAAAGTGTGTCAGTGAGAGAGAGAGAGGGAGAGGGAGAGAGAGAGTCACACGAGAAGAAGAGATCAGCAAAAGGAAGGTGTTAGCGCAGCTTGGAGAAATCGAGAAAGAGGCAAGCAAGCCTCCACGCGAAGCTTTTGTTGTTTCAGCGCCATGGCGCTTCTCCTGGCAGTTTCACCATCTTGCCTTTGCTTCCCGACACTTGGTAAGTAAGCCATCATCCCTTTTTCATTGCAAATGGCATTTGTGAGCTCCACGGAATAATTGTTCCGCTTTTATTTTGTTGTTCGCAAAGCAAGCATCAGAGGCAAAGAGCCCCTTGTAAGTTGTACTTTACAGGAGCTGCAGCTCGCAGGAATAAGAACTTGGAGACAGCGACGCCGATGACTGCAACAAGAACAAGATATCATCACGGGAGTGCATGCATCTTCACGTCGAGTTCCTCATCTCAGATCTATGGAAGCTCTGAACTCAGTATGTTATTCGCTTCTTCCACCTTCAAACCGGAGGACTCTCGATATTTCCATTTCCTGGATCTTTCTTACCGGCTTTCTTACTGACAAAAGATCTTTGCAAAAAGAATGTAGAGGGGGTTCAGACTCCTTTTTGCTTCTGTGAATTGATTGCAGCAGTAATGACAGCAGGTTTATTGGCATCATCAAGGAGACAGAAGAGGAGGAGAGTGCAAGCTGTAGGGGTTGTGAGGTGTGAGCAAGCGAAAGACGGAGGAGCAAACAATAGTCTGGACATATGGCTGGGACGTGTTGCCATGCTTGGCTTTGTGGCTGCTGTTGGGGTTGAGATTGTAACTGGCAAGGGAGTTCTAGAGGTTTTGTCTTTCTCATCTCTCTGCTTGCTTATCTGTGGTAGAGCTCATATTGTCTGTACATACATCAAGGATCTGAAATGCTCAAGCTCCTTCAAACAAACTGTAGACTGAATTTCTGTTTGATAACCACACACAAGAAGTGGAAATTGAGATGTGAGCTTGCAGCCCCTGCGCCCCCATACCTCAATGACAGTGTAATCAATTTCAACAGAATCTCAGAGTTCCAGCAACACTAGCTATGAACACCAACAACAACCTGTGGGGGTTTGTATGTGTGCAGAATGTGGGCTTTACAACTCCATTACCAACTGTCGCCTTAGGTCTCACAGCTGTTGTGGGTCTGTTCACTGCATTTGGGGTTTTTCGATCAGACAGGAGGGATTGATTTTGTTGAGATCATGCAACAAGGTTAGTGAGCATCATCTCTCAATGTATAAAGCCATTGAGCAGTAGAACACCCAAACACAATTCAAAGCACAGACACAAATACATGACAAGAATGAGAGAGAGAGAGAGAGAGAAAGAGAGAGAGAGAGAGAGAGAGAGAGAGAGAGAGAGAGAGAGGTGTGCGTGTATTCCAATAGCTTCAATTTTGGACCAAAACATCATCAATTTAACAAAATCAGTACCTTTTGTAGTTGCACAGACAAATGCAATTGGATCCTTGAATGTTTCAATCTATGCTTTGCTTCAAGGATCAGATCTTGCCATGCTTGAAGAACTTTGTCTTCTTTTTCTTCTTCTTCATCATGTCAGTTGATGTGTATTGGATCCTTGGTTGTGTCAATCTTTGGCATGTTCTGAAAACTTCTGTGTCTTCTTCTTCATCCTCCTTAATTATCATGCCAAGTGATACCTATTGGATCCTTGACTGTTTCAATTTTGCTATGCTCCAAGGACTTCTTCCTCTTCCTCTTCCTCATTATCATGCCAATTGATGCAAATTGGATTCTTGGATATTTTGACCTTTGCTATGCTCAAAGACCTTCTTTTTCCTCCTCATCATACGAATTTGAGGCATATTGGTATCAAAACATCAAATGTTGATTCTTTTCAAACTATTTGACGAGGTTTGAATTTGTGCTTAGTGGTTTGAGGTTTTTGTGTCAATTGATGAAACATGAATTCTAGTATTATGGGTTGATTCTATTATTTTGACAGGGAAATTTTTGTGGTTTGCTACCCTTTTCATGATGTTTTGAACTCCAATTTTTCTCTTCTCATTGATTTGTTATTTTCATCATCATTGTTTTGTTCAAGCATGAAGGAGTTGTGCATTGTAAACGTCCATTACAGGTGCAGAACTGTCAACAACTGGAGCAAGTTGAAAAATCCCTTAAATATTTGCAACTTTCAAGCACACTTGAGTTTATAACATTACAAGTTTGAACTCACAAGTCCTAATGAAGAATGAAGATGTTTATGTCCTTCAAGAACCATATTTTCTTGAAAAGATTGTGCAATTAGTTATCTATATTTAATACTTATTTATCACGAAGCATTTAAAATTCTTTTAATCCACTGAATTTTGCCACTTATTAGTCTTCTAAGAATATCCAATCAATGAAACTTAATGGTATTTGACATCTTCTCCTAAGAATCTAACATGTTTATACCATATCATGTTAATGTGAATTCATTTCCCATCTAAGACTAGTACATCTTTAATCTAGAATATATGAACTGCACTTATCCAATGTAGAGGTAAATCACTTAACTCATGAATATGTCTAAAACTAAAACCCAATGTTAATTTCAAAAATTCCCTTGTGCAAGGCTCCTAAAGTATGTCTCATATCTGATTGTAGAGCTTTTATTCACTTTAATTTCACCTCACATACCTAATGTCTTTATAAGTTTCACACCTACCCACTTATGCAATGAACTACATTTGATGTTACAAGTCAACTTTAGTCACCCTACATGACTTTACATTATACTTAAATGCATAGTTTGCCATTTTTGGGGTGGCAATTGTAAGGTGTTGTTGACACTTACACTAAGTTCATTGAATTGAGAACCTTGCTAGCTTTATTTGACCTTCAGTTTGACATGAAATCAAAATTGAAGACACTTGCCACATGTTGCCACTTGTAGATTTAAGAAGGAATATCAGTAATTCCTTATTTTTTACTACAAATTGTGTTGAGTTTTGTTACATCTATATACTTGGATAAATACCATATATATTTTTGAACTGAATATACATGTATGGAAGGAAATTAGGTTCTAATTGTTGTTGTTGTGATGATGGGATAATAAAAAATTGCCGCTCTAAACTATAGGGGAAGCTGGAAATGTCTCCATCTATAAATCATAAATAACCTAATGAGCATTCATCGTGATTATGAAAATATTAATTAGGTTGATAAGCCAAACTAAGGTTGATACTTGATACAACTTCCCATGTTTCAATTTCTAAAATCAAATGCCTTAATCCCAATATTCAAAAAGAATATTATGAGGATCAATTTTCTCAAATCCTAAAAAGGGGAAGTCAATGCTACAATCAAGGAAATCAAAACCCACCACCCAAGGGAAACAAAAACCCCTAATGAACAACCTGAGAAAACATTTGTTGACTTAGTTTTATTAAAATTAGAAAATTCCTTTGAAAAAAGGACTTAAATTGTATGTCAAGCATATTTGATCTCATAAAATTCATCAATATTTTGATAAGCATTGGGTGTGCAAGTGGGCAAAGGGGATTGACAGGTTTGGTGATCACTTTGCTCCTTCCCAGTAGCAGATCCAGGTGTGTCAACTCTTGCTTTGTGGTTCAATTGTCAGGATACTGAGGGGGACATTGACTGGTTTACAAATTCATGATTTGTGGCTCTAATGAAGAAGCAAAGGCCTTGAAGGATCAGTACACCAAATCCAACTGTGAAATGAATTAGTGGGATGTGTCTGTCTCTATCTAGTTGACAAGCATTCATCAAGTAATGCATAGTTCTAAGGCATTGTGAAAATGGGCCACTGAAGTATCCGGAACACCTCGCCATCCAAATCCCCTGGTTGGTCTCACAAAGCATTCTTTTTCACATGCAGTCACTTGATTTTTGATTTTGTAAGAAATGTGTGTCCACTGTTGTACCATCTGCAATTTTCATCTAGGGATGTGTGAGCGTTTGTTGGCAGAGTTTGGGTTTAGGGTTTTAGGGTTTTGTTGATGTTTGGTTGAATGTAACCCTAGGTGATAAGTTGTGTGCCCATATCAATGCCACCCATGCAACTGCTGTAGCACCTGAGCTTGTTTGCAATGTCTTTCCAGCTTCATGAAATGAGGGGACAACTGACAGAAGGGCCTTAGCCTAAGGTTGATCATTGTCACGAAGAAGAATAAAGAGCCAAGTAGCAATGCTTGCAGTAGCAACAAGGAACAATGTAAGAGTGTAGGGCAGAGTGGCCAATTGTAGCAACAAATAGTTATGACATTTCATGAAGTTATTGAACTATTCAACAGCAACAAACCCCAGGTTGATAGTACAACCGATAGCGAGCACACAAGACTGGAAAAGGTGGATCTAGAGGAGGACGCAATGGAGCTCTCCTCTTCAGCACTGCTTCCCAATGTAGGTATGTCCAAAAGTTGGATCCCGGACTACTTATAATATACTTCTCACAATCTAGACACATGATGCAAGCAAGGGTTTCTTTACCCTTTTGCATTTCTCATTGCATCCCTTGCAATCATACACCTGAAACTATTCATCAGGTTTTTGTGATCACCATAGCGAATGTAGGCGAAGAGTATTATGTTTGGCCATGGTGCATCATTGTAAGAGGATCATCATTGGGGCTTAGGGAGTAACCTTATATATCTCAAGAGCACTTTTGTTGTTCTGTGGAAGACAGTGATCACATCAAAGATCCCCAAATCCATAGCAAGACAATGACATATGTTAGCCATTATAATTATCTGAGCCAGTTTTATTGTAGAAGAAAGTGCCTTTCAAAGGATTGGCACTCCTCATGGGTACTCATGAAAACTAGGAAGGATGGATATTTACTCCATAGGTGTAGGTCTTGATGATGTTGCAAAAGATAATTTAATTTGTGGCATGCGAAACCCGATATATGACAATGTATATGACTCTATGTTGTGTCAGTTCTAACTTAAGGAAGGATGGTGACAAAGAGAGGGAAGAAGTGTTTAAGAAATAAAGAATTAAAGAAGATGATGGTGATTCTTGAGTACTTGGCCAAGGATGTTTGTTGGATATGCTACAACATTTGTTGAAGTAGCATATCTTGATGGTTCACATTTTTGAGACAAAATTGAGGTGCCACTCTTTCATAGTCTTTGTGAACTTGAAAAGTGGCGATTGTCTAGGCCTTCCATTGACCCAACATCTTCTTGATCTCATCAGCCCAAACTAGATTGAGGGTTTGAACTATCCATTTTATGTATTCAAACATGTTGCTAGAGTTAAAGAAGATGGTGATGATTCTTGAGTACTTGGCCAAGGATGCAAATGTCACAACATTTGTTGGAGTAGTGTATTTTGATGGTCCTTTTTGAGACAAAATTCAGGTGCCACCCTTTCATAGTCTTTGTGAACTTGAAAAGTTGCAATTGTCTAAGCCTTGCATTTTCCCAACATCTTCTTGATCTCATCAACCCAAACTAAGTTAATCAAGGGTTGAAACTATCCATTTTGTCTATTCAAACATGTTGCTAAGAGATCATAAAAAAATCATGACTCAATTGTTTGAGTGTTGTTTGGGTGTTGTTGGCATGGTGTGATTTGCTCTCTTTGGATGCCAACTTTTAAGGGGTGTTTGGTTATTAGATATTTAATGTTTTGCACAATAGATATCATTAAAGGAAGCCTTTCTATGTCATGGGATCACCACGCCAAAACATAAGTTTTATGGCCACATTCATACAACTACATAGTATAATAAGACTCATCACTTATGCCATTTTGACATAAGAAATTACAAAAATGGCATAAACAACAAGTTCAATTTGATTACAATTGTATTTTTGTAGTCATGAAAGTCACATTTTGGCATAGTGGATATTTGCAAGTTTATGACCTATTAAACATGAAACCAATTGATGTGATATGTTATGATATTGAGTGCCTCAACAAGTTAACTACTTTGGGGATGGATGTGTCTAGATAATTCAAAGCAACCTTTGTATCAGGTGAAAGCATGGTAAAGTAAACAATTTTTGATCATTGTCACGAATAAAAACAAGTAGCCATAAACAAGTTTTAATGTATTAAAAGTAGAAATATTTTTTTAATTTAATGATCAACATGAGGATAATTTTTAATTCAATCACAATGATGTTGATTAATCATCTAATATGCATTCAAGTAGATTTGAAAAAAATAGTTGCATTTTTTAAAACTTTTTTTGGTTGTTCAAACTTGTACAAGTAGGTGAAAGTAGATGAATTATTGAATTTTCCATTTTCAACACAATGTAATTCTAAAATGTACTTGTAAGTTTTCAAGTATAAATATCATAGTAAAATACATTATATTTCTAATAAAAAAGTAATTTTAAACTCAATTTGATCAATCATTTTCAAACATGTTTGTTATCTACTTTTATTGTGTTAAAGTTTCTTAAATTTTGTAATCATCTCATTATAAATTCAAAGAGAAGCACCATGCTTTTATTATGTTATTTTAAATTATTTTCAATCTACTTTCTTCTATTTGTGTCAAAAATTAGACCATTTTTTGATATCCCTGGGGATAAATATTTTAAAAATATACTTTACCATGTTTTCACCTTATCATTGTATCTCACATCTTCATTCTTGGCCTTCTTTGCAATTTGGGTTTCTATCATTTTCTCTTCCTTTGGCATTTTCATTTGGAAAAAGTAACATGTTTCATATGTTGTGAACAAAATGCATAAGTTTGTTGGAATGGAAAATTATTGAAGATTTGGTTTTTTAGCTTATGTAATGTGTAGGTAATAGTAGTGGGTGGATATTCTCATGCTTTGGTAAGTTATAGATATCATCACTTATCCTCCAATTGACATCATTCCTCTTGGAGCTTGTGGCAATGATCTTTCATGCAATTTTGGTTAACAATGTAGACTTTAACTTTTAGTTTTGAGTTACTTCATGTTTTGGCCTCAAACTTGCTAATGGTTAATGGGGGTGTTTTCATTAGATAGGGAAGAGGATTTTCTTTAGCAACTAGAGGAGCTTTAAAAAAGTTGTTGATTAAAATGTTCTCAACATTTGCAACACACATATGCACTCTTATATTGACTGCATATTTGTCAAGATGTTTTAAACACATAATTGAATGTTTAAAGTATTAGTAGACTTAGTGAAGTGATTTTGAGGCCTTCAAAATTATGTAATTACACTGTTTTTGGGTCCTATTATATTTGCACAATGCACAGTGAACAAGATTCAAGATACAAAATCACATGATCTTTCTAAGGTGTTTTGTAGGAAGGTGAATGTAGCTAGTAGGTCGTGGTGAAACCAATAGTAGTCATTACAAGCACAAATATCCAATTCCCACATGCATTGCACCCCATAGCACCATGTTCCACTACCAAAAAATATAGGTGTTTGGGCATTTAAAATCACTTTTTTATCTTCCTTGTCAATTGTGATATTATAATTATCCATGGCCTTATGGATCTCATGTACAAATCCTTATTTAGTTTGCCATTTTCCTATGATGTTGACATTCTTTGTAGGTTTTTGGGGAAAAAAATTAGAAAGATAAAGTTATTTCATACATTGAAAGATTATTTTGGAATTACTTTGAAAACATTGGTACAAGTGAATTGAATACTCTCTCATTGTATTAAAGGATAATCCATAGGCGAAGTGTTTTCCAATAAGTTCCTAAAAAGTTGTCATAAGGATTTTAAAAACAAATATGATATTATTGGCATTTGTGTTGTAGGAATGGATGTTCAAATAATTCATATGGTTTTCATCATTTCCATGATGAGAAATCTTAGTTCACATGAGACCATGTGACTAAGATCAAGAATTTTTTTCGATTTTAGGTGCATTTTCAACAAATTTGTACTAAACTTGAAAATAATATTTTTTTTCCTTCATGCATTTTTTCCTATCTATTTGGAATGAAAAGGGGGACAATATGGAATGGTTGATGAACATGCAAGTGTTGAATATAGACATATGATATATTTGGACTATGGTTGTACTAATGGTTGGTTTTGCACCACGTGCGTGTTCAACAACTTTTTAAGCCAAGTGGGGCCATACTCACAAGGTGAATCCCTCCAATTTATGTGGCCCTAATGGTTGTTATGGATACATGAAAATTAGACAATGTTATGTTCCAAACGAACTTTGAGGCATTCTTCACAATTGTGGAGTTTAATATGTTTAAATAATGTGTATATTGATGTCTAACAAAAAAAAAATTCACAATATTGTGCACTTACAAATGAAAAGTTTAGGTGGTAATACACATGATTAAGAAGAGATAGAAATTCTTCACAAACAAGCTACATCATTATTATAGTTCATGGTTTTTTAAGTTGTCCAAGTTGACTGCCTTGTCCACCATGATTAATGAACATGTCCATTTGATTATAAGGCCATGGTCTTATTAATTAGAATTTATTTATAGTTTTTTGTTTAGTATTAAAAATTTTCCCTTTCATTTATTGACTAAAATTTTTCATTTTAGTGTAGCAATTGATTATGGGTGCAAACGGAATAATACAAATCACACTTGCTTGCTTTTTGACTACTTTTGTGACTACTTTTGGGGAAATATTCTTGGAATATTCTTGGAATATTCTTGGAAAAAATCTTTTAATTTTATGAAAAAAATTTCCTATTATTTTATTAAGGTTCATGTTAAAAATTTGACAAAAAAGTCATTTTCAAAAAAATTAAAATCCATTTACAAGTCCTTTTATTGTTTAAAAACAATCAATACAATGCTTAATGAGTGCCTTTGTTAAATTTTGATTCATTGGATTAATTTCAAATTAATTCACAAATTCCCATGATAGATTCATTATAAGGAATCCTTTCTTTTCCAACCCATGTGTTTGTAACTTCTTTCCAAATCAACCATTTTTGTAACTTTAGATATGACTGTCTTCCATGGCACTTGGTAAAAACAATTGGTAGTTGCATAAACAATTATAAAGTGGTTTATAGTTGCATCTGCAATTTATACTTGCGACTAATGTTGATTTGGATGAAAATGAAAAATACATTTATATCATCCATTTTTAGTGGCATCCCAAAATAGATGAAAATGTAGTTGTTTTTGTGACTTGGAAGGTGGTTCAAGGGCCATTGGATACCATGTGGCAGCTTTTCAACTTGATTTGTAACTAAATGCACATGTAATCAAATGTGAAAAAAAAACAAAGTTGGTTAATGAAATTGCTAGATTTAATGGTTTAATCAATTTCCTTTAACTTTTTTCAATGAATTAACCATTAAATGTGTAATAAGGTTTGGTGGGTTTGTGAAAATTTCAAAGGACCCATGGTAATTAATGGTAGAAATAAGGCTAAGTAGTAGGTATTTTATCATATTGTTGATATGTGATAATGTTCTTGTATTAAATATTTAATTAATTAGGATATGTAATTTATTTACTAAATAGGTCAGGGTTTAGTTTATAAGTGTAATTAAATAATTAGGTAGGCTATGCAATTAATGTATTAAATAGGCAATAAGTAGGATAGGTAATAACTAGCAAGTAGGTCATATGTATGTGGGTTAAGTAAAGAATATTTTATCATGTTGGTATATGTGATTTTTTGAATTGATTACTATATTAGGTAGGCAATGTAATTTATTTATTGAATATGCTTGATTTTTTTTTCCCACGGAATGGTCTTTGAAATTGTATTGAATAACGGAATTCAAATATTTTTCTTTTCAAATTTATTTATATTTTTAAGAGGAAAAAAAAATGTTTATGTACATTATTGGAGAAGATTGAAGTTTAAACTTTAATCTTGTCAATTGGACAAAATCATAATAAGATATCAAAGTTGAAAAATGATGTTTTGTGTAGTGTTTGAAATCAAATGGGTTAAATAAAATGACGTTACTTCTTTTCCACAAGTGGGGTAGCTTCGTGGTAAAGGAATTGATCTTCATCCTTGGGGTTCAAGGATCAATTTTCACAACTGGCACGAGTTATGGTCAACAAATGTTGACCAAATATTCCTTACTTACATAATCAACATAAGTTAAGTGCTTACTAGGTGACCTTAAGTGGGCACAATAGGTGGCCTACTTAGCAACCTAAATTAGTTTTTAAGCTAAGTCTATGTAATGACATGTGTCAACATGGTATATGTTGAATTTAATGAAATTAAAAATATATAAAAATATATAAAAATATTATGTTATTATTTAAATAATAAATATTTAAAAATATATAAATAATGTGACTACATTTTTTAGTTCTAAAATTAGTCGCAAAATGACAATGCCACATAAGTTGGTTTGGATGGATGAATAGTTCATGTAAGTCACATTTTTATGCAACTACCTTTGCAACTTGGTGCCATGTATTGTCTTTTGTGACAAGAATTTTATGCAACTTGTCCAAGGTGACTAAACATTATAACAAGTCACATGTGGTAATTACAATTAAAAATGAGTCGTAAATCCAGTTGTATATTTGCAAATTCCTTGTAATGATTAAAAATACAACTATATAAACAAATCTTATAAGTTCAACATAAGATTAAATTATGACTTAAAAACATGAAAAAACAAAGCAATCATTACACTTGTTATGGTATGTGTTATTGTGACTACACCCTTATACTAAAAGGGATTTTGTGTGGTGATTGATTATATTGATCAAGTATTGGTTATATTTTTACTAGTCAAACATTTCAATTTTGAATGAGTTTATTAGGAGAGCATAAATTGGAAAATGAACCAAAGGAGAAAATAGATGATATAAAAATGATTATTATGAATAAAAGTTTTGTTTGAAAAAGAAGACAAAGAATTTTTTTTTGAAAATAAATTATCTTTCAATTGTAGAAACATTTTCTGTTTCATGAATTCTATTTAAAAGTTGCTTTCATATTTTGTTATCAAAATTTATTTTCTATTAATAATATAAAATCAAATTGAAGGAGATTAGAAAATAACAACAATAAAAATGGAACAAGAAACATAGTAACTTAAAATTATTTCAATCAACATAAAATTACATTAGAATGTAGGAAAATTGAATTAGAAGTAGCAAGAAGAATGAAAAATATAAAATAATTCATTCTTAAGCCTAAATGACATGTGTATTTTTTGATTAGTGAATTTGATTAAAATGAACTATTTGAATATTTATCAAATTGAACATCTAATCAAGTTGAATAAAAATCGACCACCTTGGTCAAAATGGTCAATGGCTTTTAATCAAGTGAGACATTTAATTAAATTAGATAAAAGAAAATTGACATGTTTGGTCAAAATCACCGATGGTTTTCTAATCAAATTGAACATTTTATGCTAGTTAATAAGCTAAGTAGCTAGTTATTAGTTAGGCTAGGTAGGTTGATTACGTTTCCCTACTTAACTACATAATTTGTGGTTGACAAGGAAAGGGAGGAAAATTACCCTAACTACCTAAACAATTTAAAGGCCAAATTAATCTTGTAAATATTTTGTTTAGTAGCACCATCCTTCCTTTCATCCATCCTTACAATCCATTTGGAAATTATAATTTCATTCTTGTTCCACACAACAATTATTCACACAACAATTCCCAAGAATTACCTCATTGAAGACATCTTATTTAGGTATTTATTTAATACATGTATTACTGATTATAAAGATTAAAAAAATAATTCATGTAATTAATTAAAATTTTGAATTGGTCTATGCATGATCAAGATGGATTTGTAGGGGCAAACTTTAATGATGAGGGTAAAAACATAGTCAAAGAAGCCACCCAAATGAGTGCACATTCTTTAAAACTACATTTTTTTACGTTTGAAAGATCACAAGTAAAGCATAATAATTTGGATTGTGATAAATTTTTTGGGAATATTTTCCATTAATTGCAAAGTTTACATGCTCAAAGCTTGACACAAATCAAAAATGTTTTTGCATGTTTAAAACATTTAAAATTTGAAAATGAACAATCCTTTTTTTAAAACATAATTTTTCTTTACCAAATGTGCACCATTCCTTTTGAAAATTGGAAAGGATTTTAACATTGATGATTAGAAGGACAAAAAGATTTATATGACAAAAACTATTTTTATAACCCATTTAAGCACATTTGGTTCAAAAGTACTTTTGAACTTGAAAATTATGGCTTTTGAAAATGTGCTTTTAAAAAAGTTGTTCATATTTATGTGATTGAGGGCATGAATGCATAATATACATGATATAAAATCAATTTTTATTCAAAATATATTTATATCTAAAATGCAATGTTAAGTGGGGTACATGAAATACAAAATTTAAAGTTATAAACTAACACAAAAATGACATGTGTAATGTACAGTCCTTGTAAAAGGATTTTTACCTTTGCACCTTTGGCTTTTTTTATCATATTTTCACCCATGAGCTATTAAAAATTGTGGGGTTCTAAATTTCAAAAAACTTGAATCAAATACTAAACTTTTAGATATTGAATTAAATTTTTTTCAATATATTGTTTAATTCATTCAATTTGGTTTTTAAGTTGAATTTCAAATTAATATAAAATTTTATTTATTTTTACTTCCTATTATCACTATATTTCATTTAGCAATTGACATAATTCATTTGGGTCCATTCACGATTGGGGTACCAAAAAAAGGAAAAAGGGCTTTAGGATTTTTTTAGAGCTACTTTCTACAAATAACATTTACATGAAATAATAAATTTTTGTGAGAAAAATTCAATAGTCTTCCAATATAAGATAATTCATGTGGTGGTGGTGATTTTTCACATGCATACATAATTTTGCATGAATATTTTGGTTTGTTAGCAAAAACACAGAAAATGCAGAAATGGGCTTATGAAATCAACTAAACATGTTTTTTCACATTATTATTTCTTGCACATGTGACATGTATTTAAAACTAGATATTTTGAACTTAATGGATATAAAAAAGTAGCCAAATTATTTAATAAAGGAATCATTACCCTTATGGCCCTTTGCTTCAAAATTTCAAGATTTAAAAATTTTCATGTGATTTTTTCTTTCATCAAATTGACATAATGAACATGTAATTGCATAAAGGGAAACATGTTTTCTTATGTAAAAAGTTTGAAATTAATTGCATCATTTTAAGCATTCCTTTGCATTCCTTTAATAAAAAATTGTGAAAAGGACACTTGACCACAAATAAGTCAAAGGACTCAAAAGCAATTCTATACAACATATAATAATTGTTGGATTTTTTTAATAACTTTTTTAAAAAATACTTTAATTGTAAGAACAAAAAAATACACCATAGTTGTAATATACTAAACTATGAAAATAAAAAATTGCCTTATAAAGTCCCTTTTTAGTTAAATATTTCTTTTTGGAACCCCAAGCATGAATGAACCCATTTTGCTTTTCATGCATTGTTGATTTGGTGTACTACTGTAACCCATAGGTGAACCTTTGAATTTCTTGGTCCTTTTCCTGCTTATTAATGAACGTGTGCAACTATAAATAATAATTGCAAATCATTATTAATGTTTTGCACTTTTAACACATTTTTTTACATAATTAGGTATTCCACATAATCCCCCAAGGTATTTGCCATTATATTTATTAGACAACACACATACCCAAATTTCACAACTAAATGCACTCTTGCAATGTTGATCCCTTTAGGAATTAGTATTCATGCACCCCATGTACATAACTACACAATTTTAATGCGAGGCACAAATTGACAACATAACTTCTTCACAATGCTTGTGATCTTCTTCCTTTTCACAACCATCCTTAATTTTATTCTACCTAATGACGTTACTAATTAAACAAGTTCCAAGTCCATGGCATATTAAAATTTAGTGATTAAAACTCCATCCTAATAAAGTAATGCAACACAACATCCCAAACATTCATCTCAATGTTGCATTTTATTTGCACATCAAGTTCTACTTACAAAGCTAGCACATTGTAGAAAACCAAAAATCATTCCTTGAAGACTTTACTCTCATGACTTGATTGCCAATCTCAACATCTCCTCTCACATTTATCCTCTTCCTTTTCTCCCATTTTCATTGTCCATAATTCTATGCCAAAGGCCCAAGAAATTGCATTCAAGAATCAAAGAATACAAATACATAGTAGCATCATCTTCATTGGTCAACCTTGCCACCCTTATTCATCGTACTTGCAAAGCTCATCAAAGACAAAACACAAACAAATGTTAATTTAAGCACAAAGCCAAAGACATTGCGTCATCCAACCTATTTCATGAAGTAGACAATTACATCCATCCTCTTTGACCATGGTGGCCAAAAAACAACTAAAAGTAGATTTGATGTTGTTGCAAAGAATCATGTTCACATAGCATTGTTGCCATGAACTAGTTTTTCCATGTCACAACAATAAATGAACCTTTTGAGGTACCTAGTAAAGTTAATTAAGTTGATTAATATTTTATTTAAAATGTACTTGATTTGATGTTTGTACAATGTTCATAATTTTTACCATTTCATGCATTAAGGTGGTACTTAGTGCATATTTGATGCTTTCACAACATGAATTTATACGTGTTGAATTTATCTTTTTTAGGAACTAATATTGCAACCATGTAAAACACACTTTCCAAAGGACACAATATCTCTATGTGGTGTAAAAGGTATTGGATCATGCTAGATTTCAGTAATGTTAATATTTTAAAAAACTTTAAATTTCAAAATCATGAAATTAATGTTTTTGTATAATGACATTATGCTATAATTTATTGTAGTGTATGTGGTTTTGAATGCCCCTACCTTGTGTTAATAAAAAAAGCTCAATAGGAAATCATCAAAAATTTCACAATCTATTTGATGTTGATTTTCAACCTTCCAATTCAACAAAACACCTTTGAAACACCCCATATATATTAACCCTGAATTTATCTTTGGGAATAAATTTGAGATATCTTTTGTAGCATTGAACACAACTATGGTGGCTCTTTGCTTAACATAATTTAGGTTGTTAATCCACATATGTTATATGTCCATATTCCACATGTTATTTAGTTGTCCTTAAAGTGGTCTTTAATTTGGACCATAATTTCACCTTTAATTTGTAGTTTCAAGCTCAATTGCTAAATATTAAATTAGTAAATCATAATGAAAGGTAGTATGAAATACTGAAATTGGGTACCAAATAACATATATTGCACAAGAGTTGAGAATGTTTTAAATGAATGGTTAGTGGTAGACATAGGGAAAGGTTCTTTAAAAAGTTGGTGTTATAAGATGAAACTCAAAATACCACCAATTTTGGTATTAATAATAGTTTGATTTATCAATTGGTAAGAATGTATTGTTTCATAACAAATTTGTCTTCCCATCCTTAATTTTGGTTAAAAGGTTCAAGGTTCTAGTCCTTGGTTTGCAAATTACAATATTATGTCACGTATTATGAAAGTGAATTTCATTTACAATGTTCAAACTAGTGTTGTTTGGTTCTTCTTTTTTGAAAGAACCTTTGGTCCTAGTTTTGACACTTTGAAAAGTTTTGGCCAATTCTTCTTGTGTGGGTTTGAGCTTAGTTCTTCAAATTTTACCATGAGATGGTAAATGTTGAAATTCTTCACTATTTACATTAAACAAGGTCTTGTTTGGGGTATTAGGTGAAGGAATTTTTTTTTCACACGATTATTATTTAATTATTTAATATTCACATATTTTAAGCCATCAAAATTTAATTATATATATTTTTGCATCAAATTTTGATATCTTATATTTATAGAAATCTTTATTTCTAGTACTTGATTGAAAAGAAGGAGCATGTGATGGCCCCCATTTTTCAAGGGTTTGAGTAGTGTAGTGAAAGAAATACAACCATCTATTCCCTTGGATAAAAAAATTATGATTCTTATTAAACAAGTAGCATACAAATTTGATGTTATGCACCATTAATTACCATTCCATTTCATTCAAGACAAATAAATGTAGGAAAAAAACTTTGATGCATGTATGATTCAATTTCTAGAAATTAAATTGATATGCATGAATTTGCCACAATCAACATTTTTATGTAAATGGTAGGTAAATGGAAATAATTTACTTCTTATTTATTATAAACTAAACTATATAGGGTATGTGTTAGTTTTAAAAATAAGCATAATCTTCTTATATAACAAATTAAACTATAAGTTTTAATTATAAACAATCGATATATGACACACTATATTTCTATTCACATATTTTTAAATTCAAAAAAGAGTGTTCCCCCTAGGCTAATTTTTAAACTTGTAGTTTTGGCTTTGGTATTTTTTTTCAAATTCAAGAACTAATTATTAGACAACATTGCTTTGAACATTGTAAATGAAACTGGTTTGGAAACTTCAAATATTGGTTTCATGTACATGGTATAAACTTTCCAAAGTTAGAAATTTTATAAGTATGAAGTTGGGGGGTAGGGTTTAGGGTTTAGGGTGTTAAGATTTTAAACTACCTTCATCATAGAATGTTTTTTTCGGCTTGGGTTTTAGGTGAGGGAATTAGGCAATGATAGGGTTTTTTTCCCACCTTATTATTGCCTAAATTTTTAATGACATTATGCACATATTTCAATTTCCTTATTTTAATTATATAACTTTGAAAATCTAATTTCAAGACCTTTTATTTATTTAAATATTTAATTTTAGTAAGCTTGGAGTTAGAAAGGAAATTAAAATTGCTCTATTAGAGGTGGATCATTTCTAAAGTGAACTAGGATATGCAAGAATAGCCACTTCAACGGTTTTTAGCAATTTGTTTTGCTATAAGCACAAACTAGAAGTAAAATTGTTATTTGCAACCAATTTTTGCAACTGAAAATGTCATTTGCAACTACTACTTTCAGTTGTAGACAACATTTTTTAATTGTAAAAATTGATTGTAAATGATATTTTTTCTTTTAATGCAAATATTTTGCCTAATGTAATTTGCATTATAATTTAGATATATGAGATTGTGGGATTAAACAATAGCAATTGCCAATATAACATATAATTTGAGATACTAATATGGGCCAATGTAAGTGCAATCCTCATCTTGATACCCAAATGGAGCAATGCAAATAAAGCAAAAAACTTAACTTGATAACAATTCTTATGATCTTGCAATATAACATGTTTAACACCTCACATGATCATAGTGAAATATAAACTAATTACTTTTAACCCATTGTATATGATAAATTTATTCTGTTGCTTTTAGCTTTCACATCATGTTGATGCTATTGATTATTTGTAGATCCAATACCATGGTCTACTACAACTTGTGAAATACTTCGCAAAGATATATGAGCTTGATAATTGATTGCTCAATGAGTTAAACAATAAACCATATCTAAGTTATGACTAAGAGATGAGAACAAGAAAGAGGCACAAAATTAAAATTCAATCATGATCTTAAGACAAGGTCAAACAAACTTGTTTCCCAAAAGAATAATCAACAATCAAATAATACTTCCATTGATAACATGTAGAAAATATAATATTTTTTTAATAAATAAAAAACAATGCAAGAGTTCCTATTCTACAAATTGAACCTACTAACAATTAATCCATAAAATGTTCAATACATATATTATATTTTTTATACTTTTATTTCTAATATCATGGATTAACATATATCCCATGTTAATTATATTTTAATTTTCAAAATAACTACATAAACCTATTCTAAAAATAATTAAATTATAATTTTACCCAACAACCAATATATAGTACTCTATATTTTTATTTATGTATTTTGCAAATTCAAAGAAAAATGTCTCTCATTGCGAAGTTTAGAAACAAGATAAAATTGAAAATTGTGAAGGTATTGAATTTTACAAGAAATCAAAACCAATTTACCTACTGAAAAAATTTAACCTAATTTCTAACTTTGAAAAAAAAAAATTCAAACTACGGCATGCCTATTTTAAAAGTATAGCCCACTTGTTGATGTGCACCTTCTAAAGCGGAACCTGATGGCTAATCAACATCAACGCCTTCCATTTTTTCTTGGAGGGAATTTTGTTTTTTGGGAGGTATCTCCCATTATTAGGAGGCATCTCCCATTTTTGGGAAGTACCTTTGATTTTTTGAGCATTTCAGTTTTAGATTTCATTGGGCTTTACGTATGGGAAGGCGCTCAGTTGAGGTCATTACCAAAACGTAGGCTCATCGATTCCTGTTTCACACAGGGCCCTTCTCATGATAATGCCCTCAACCTAAGGCCTTACCTACCTCATAAAATGTTCCTGCAGCCCAGTTTTCAATATCCAAGACGTGTTATTCAATAGTTTTAGCATTAAAAAAAACGTTCAAAAGTTTTGTTACACAATAAAATTGAGTTTCCGGGAAAGGATGAAGAACAAGTCCATTGCACAACTCGCTTAGCCATCCCAATCTAAATTTCCTTTCAACAACAAGGGCACAATAGGCTATCCCACTATTTAAAGTTCCAGGATGGTACGTAAGTAATCTTCTTTTCGATTTCAATCCAAAGAGAGTCTATTCCTTATTGAAGAGAAGGAACATCATCTGTTCAACAATAGTTGGGACTTGGTGTGACTCTTGGCAGTTGTTTTGTTTAGAGGTAGATGGTAATAAGTAAGTATTCTACAAGATGCTAATTCCCATAAGAATTTTGTAACTTTAAATCAAGATTATGTGTAAGCTCTACAGTTAAGTTTCAGAGGGAGTGTATAGATGTAATCCAATCTTCATTAAGAGGACGGTGCAAGATTCTTGGGATTTAAGGTTCAAATTATACTAATGTAAATGTTATATTAGAATTTCACATTCACTGCATAATTTAGTAAAATTTCCCTTCAAAATGTTAATGCAAGAAATTTCACAATATCTATATGCATATGGTAAAATAGGTCTAAATGCTATAAAATTTCTCCCAAGCTCCCAACACCTAATTAGGAGGGTTTGAGTTTATTGGGGACTTTGACAGAGACTGTTTACTCTGCAATTCACAAACACAAAGTACTTGTAGGGCTCTAGCGAGGTGATTTCAAATTTCACCCTTCGATTCATTTTGTATAGTGAAAAATGGAAGTTGATGTAAACCTGCCAACAGATGGAAAGCAGAATACTCTCAATCAGGGTTTTTTTTTACAAATTTCTGACGTAGCTGAAGTGATGATCATCCATGAGATAATTTAGCCAAATTGGGCTACATATTAGATATTAAAGTTTGAAAATAATAGAATCTTTTAATATTCTTGGCTACGTGCTGGAACTTATCGTAGAAATCAGGTGATTCGAAAAAAATATTCTTTGAAATCTGGTGAATGTTGGCCATTTTTTCTATGGAAAATCCTTTGTATAGGTCGAAATCATATTTTTCAGGTTGAAATTTGATGAAAAGAGTTCAAATACAACTCTTAGATGAAAAGAGTTATATCTTAGTGTTGTTTTGTAAAGAATCGATTAAACCTAATGTTTTCACCTGAAATTCAAATTCTCTAAATGTTAAGTGCTTTTATCTTTCTAGCCAATGAGTTTGTTTTATAATCTCACATAGCACCCTAGGAGTTTGCCTGTATCTGTGTTTTGTAATCTTGGGTTTTTTTATATATGTTATTACACATATTCTCACATTCCTTAAATATGTTAGGTTTGTACAGATAGATCTTCCAAGCTTCCTTCATCTTAAGCCAGGCAGTACCAGTAGGAGGCTTAGCTACTTGCTGACTTCCACCCCCTCAAGACACACCCTCATTGCCATGGCCAACTTATTATGAGTGCTCAAATTTTTGATATCTAGTTTTGTGCTAACTTGATGTCCTTTAAATTCTCCCTTGTTTCTATTACCTTTGTACATTAAAAAAATCATTGGTATGTTTATAAATTAAGTTTTGCAAAGGTATTGATGATCTTCTAGATCTAATTGGTCACGTCATAGTCATTTTCTTCAACTTTGTTGAGCTCTCCTTATCACTTCTATGTGCTTTTGGTGGCTACAATAGTAGTGTCATGTCCAATGCAAATACATTGCTCTGCCCCATATTAATATGTTGATGTTCTTTCTTTATGTAGTGCTCTCACCCAGAGTTGAATATTCTATGTGCACAATTACTCTCTTTCTCCCCATAATTAAGCATCCTTTAAATTTCAAATTTTATTTCTTTGTTTTAAAATTAGTGATTTGTGATTTACATTCAATCCAAAGGTGTTGCTCTTTCAAAAAATTCTTCAAAGGGGTGGAAGCACATTATTATTTTATTTTATTTATCTAAGAGATATAGGAAAACCTGTCAATGTGATCTTCATATAAGGTCATCATAGTGTGCTTTCATGCAAAGCATGTGGCATTAAGCAAGCTTAGCAAGCTTTCTCTTGCACTCCATGCATGTCATTCCCACACCTCCAAGGTTGGAAGGTTCAAAAAGCTTTCTTCTTGAATGCCATTGGTGAGAAGTGTTTATTGCATACACAGCCATTTGAAACCAAAATTGTTTCAAATAGCAAAAAAATCCCAAAAACCAATTGTAAACTAGTTACGTTTTCAACCTTCCATTTGATTGATGAACTCCAAGCCATACCAACTAGTGTTTTCTTTCAAAAAACTTTGTTATTTCTTTGACAAAACAATTGGGAAATTTTTGGAAATTTCTGTTTTAGTGTAAATTCATGTAAATTGACTTGTTTTTTGGAGAAATTTGCCAATATATATATATATATATATAAATTGGAAAAAAACCCCCTGATACCAACATACTCAATATTGATCCAAACAAAGTTTTTGTTGTTCTTTTTGGGGGGTTTGTATCCACCTTGTTTAGGGTAGTCAACATCCCATAGCGAGGCGCTCACATCACCCAACCCAACCTTTAGCCCAAAACTGCTAAACTTTTGAAATTTCTGAACATCAAACTTGTTTCATAAAGTCTACCTGCCTGGTATTCTTCCTCATGACTGGAAGAAAAAGTGTGGTATTTTCTGTAGTAGGAACTTGAGGCATATAACAAAGTATCTGATGATGAGCTGAAGGATGGGCACCCTGCAAGCAAAATCTGTATATTAAAATAGGTGTTTGTTTGGATGTGATGGTATCATAATCCTCTCAACCTGTGGCACCCTCTTCCCTCCCTGCCCCCAAGCCCCCTTGTGTTTCCCTTTTGGTATTATGAGGAAATTTCAATGAGATGGTGTGCCCATTTGTTGTTTCACAATTTTTGAACCAATGGAGAAAAAAAATTGAATTTATAATTATTTTGTCCCTGAAAATTATATAAAATTTACATTTGTTTCCATAATTAATTTAGCAAGGTTCTATAAGTAGGTTTTTTTCTCTTTTTTTCCAATTTTGTGAAGTAACCACACTGGTGATCATCCACAGGAGGAATGAGCCGAGTTTGGCTACAATCTACAGAGAAAAGTAGAAAACTTCAAAGATACCTCCTATAGTTTGGCGACCTATCGAAATCCATTATGGCATTATGGGGAATTCAGAATTTTTTCCTCAAAGTATGGTGATATTGTGACATTTTTTCAAAAAAGTTTATTGATAGCTTGTCACTCTGGATTTACTTTTGTCACCAAGATGCGAAAATTTGCCCCAAAAGAAAAACACTCTTCACAAAAACTCTGAAGGTTTAATATATTTCGACAGAAAAAGTATTGGGATGAGTGACCTTACAGCAGGTTTTAATATACTTAGCCCAACAACAAAAGGGCCCAATGCTGAAATAGGTATATTAAAAACACTAAGTTGTGAAAATTGGCACTTGTGCCATGAGCCTAGTGAAAACAAAATTGAGTAAATATTGAGAGCACAATGCAACATGGAGTTGAACGAGTAGAGCAGAACCAAGATGAGTATTATCTGATTTTTTCAAATTTCAGTTTTAAAAAAGTGGCAAATTCTCAATGGAAAAGACATTTATGTACTTTAAAAGAACTGGGTTGTTTAGCAAGTTTTCCTCAAAATACTTTACAAAATAGAGAAAACTCGCAAGAAAAAAATTCACTTACAGAGGGAATGGAACCTTTTAGTAAAAGGCATGTTAAAAGGTTTCATGAAAACAAGGGAAGAAAAAGCATTTCCCTGCAACCGAGACTGGGCTGCGTTGCACGGGATCGGTCACCCCCGTACCCGGCCCTTTATATGCCAGCCTCCCGCACCTCTTCCGCTTGTAGTTCTCTCGCTCTCGCTTGCTTTCACTCTCGAGCTCTCTCTCTCGTGCGCACGCCGCGATTTTGCAGCAAAAAATAGTGTAGATTCAACAACTCAAGATGATCATGAGTTCTTCGCGAGGAATTCTTAGTATGGATGCTCTTTCCGTATTGGTGTTGTTACTGGGAGTTGTTGCTGTGTTAATTCGGCCCAGATGTGTTGTATCTCAGCAAGTTGCAGCAGCGAATCTGCCACCGGAACAGGAATTTGATCGAGTGTTGACGTTGCCGGGGCAGCCGCCTGTGCAGTTCAAGCAGTATGCTGGGTACATCACAGTCGACACGGTTCAAGAGAACAACCTCTTCTACTTCTTCGCCGAGTCTTCGAGCGACCAATTGGGGACCAAGCCTCTGGTGTTGTGGCTCAATGGAGGTACCATCTTACATCTGCACCAGCTTACATTGAGAAATACAGATTTTTCAATTCTATTCTGACAAGCTGTAGATCATGCTGCTATTCATCTGGAGATCATACCTCATGCTGCTTCCTCCTCAGTTTTGTGATGCCGATATATATTGGCATTGACAAACCAAGGATGTGTTCACAAGTACGTTAACAACTTCGAGTCTATACTTGGGTTGTTGCTGCTGCTGCGCAGGTCCTGGATGTTCGTCACTTGCCTACGGTTTTGGTCAGGAGATCGGACCATACTTTATAAATCCCAATGGCACTGACGGCCTTTCCCTGAACCCTTACGCATGGAATACAGGTACAAGTACCTTGATAATATCATTATGCTTGCTCTTAGAGCGCATATGTACCTTGATAATGGACATCATGTTTTGCAAGTCTTGGATCGGTCTGATCCTTCCCTTCTCCTTACCAGTTGGAAATCTTTTTGTTGGCAGAGGTGAATATGCTGTGGCTGGAATCTCCAACAGGAGTCGGCTTCTCCTTCTCCAAGAACAACGCGACTGAAAATCACGCGGGCGGTGACACCCGCACTGGTACTAATGGACTTAAGAACAACATCTCAGACTGTAGTTGATCCTAAGCTTCATTACTAGGCCTCTGTTGTAATACATCCTGCATGTCTGATCCCTCTAGCTAGCCGCTGTATCCGAATCCCAAGTTGACTTGTATTATATGATTTCTGCGCTCGGTTGTTGATCGAAGCTTATATATTTATCGCCCCATTGTCGATCGTGTGTTTTCATGTGATCAACTTGCAGCGGAAGATGCCTACAACTTCCTTATAGGCTGGTTGACTCGCTTCCCACAATACCAGGCACGTGATTTCTACATCACAGGTGAAAGCTACGCTGGTAAGCACCCCCACCAAATCTTTTTCCAATTCTTACAGTAGTACTTGTATGATCTTCTAGATGGGGATTGGGGCATATGATCTCTGAGATATGATGATCAGCTACACGAATATGCATGGATTGTTGCAACCACACTGATCATGACAATGACTTACACTGGGAAGTTGATCAACCTATGGGTGGATGCAGGACACTACATTCCTCAGCTAGCCAAAGTGATCGTCGACAACAACAAAGCTGCATCCCTGAAGATCAACTTGAAGGGTTACATGGTGAGGACTATCACCCTGCTGTGCCGATCACCTACACGCGTGCATCACATGTGGCTGAAATTCGTCTTCGAGGTGCAAACTGCATGAATTGTAGCTGATCTGATTTCATGAATAATTTGTGATTTGCAGGTAGGTAACCCAGACATCGATAACTACTGGGATAGTGTGGGAGACATCGACTATTACTACTCGCACGCTATGATATCTGTGGAGACTTACAAGGCTCTCCAGCAGAGTTGCAACTTTAGCGACATCAACTGTTGTTCTCAGCAGTGCGATGAGGCCTTCAACCAAGCATATACTGAAATTGGGAACATCGATTACTACAGCATCAATACACCTGCTTGTCTTTCTAGTGCAGCTACGGCTGGCACAGCGGATTCATCAACTCGCCCAGCTGATTTCTCCCGAATTCACAGAAAAAATCCCGTATGTATATTGTACCTTGTAGCTCCGAGCACCACCAAGTTTGTATGTTTTCAGAGCTGCATGCACACTGCATCTTCCCAACTGTTGTTGTGGTCTGTTGTCAATGCTTGATTGCGTACTATGTAAAACAGGTGTTTTCGAAGAGAGCCGGGTTCGATCCATGTAGTGAAAAGTATGCTGAAGTCTACTTCAACCGACCTGACGTCCAGCAAGCGATACATGCGAATATCAGCGGTGAAATTCCGTATCGTTGGACGGCGTGTAGGCAAGTCCTTTGCCCTTAATTATGTTTTATGCCCGAAATGATCCGTATAGAAGATTTCCACTGCTAGGTACCATGTTGTACATAGCACAATCTGACTGACCATAGTTGCAGGCTCCAGCTCCTGGATGTTTAGGTGCAGCTTACTAGAAGTTGATGCAGCTTCAGATCATGTATATAATTTTACCCTGGCCTCATTCCCACGGTTCACCACCTTGTTGTCGCCTTCAGTTTCTGACTGAGCTTACCAGACCTAGTGTTCCTGCAAATCGAGTACTGACATTAGTCCACAGACTGCTCTAGACTGCAGGCGCGCTTAGCGGGGTGGTGACCTTCCGACACTTGAGAGATCTATTGATCGACTAATACATATTCTGTCCTTTTGCGTGAACACTGCAGTAATGACCTGCTCTCAAATTGGACGGACCAGGCCTGGTCGATGATCCCCACATATCATGACCTCATCGCTGCCGGTCTAAGGATCTGGGTCTTCAGGTACTCTTTCTACCAGAAGCCCCTAAACATCTGATTAGGGAATCATTCTAGCTACACTGGTCTTCTATAAACCAGCTTATTCGGAGCATCGAATCGTCTGATTCATGCAGCTCTTATGCATCCTGCATAATCGATGTTTGCAAGATCAATGCAGCTGATACTTCGACTGCAATGTAGTGGTTCTAGTGTTACTTAGAAACTAGAATCCAGACTTTGATCTGTTGGCTAAGCATGACATATAGATTTTGGACTACTTCCTTACTTCATACAAGCATCTACTTGCAGTGGTGATGCAGATAGTGTTGTACCTGTAACTTCGACACGATACTCCATCGAGGCAATGCTGTTGCCCATCGAAACTCCGTGGTATCCTTGGTACGATCAGCAGCAGCAGGTATGAAGCTTCTACACTATATGGAAATCTCAGCTTGAAATCCTTACTAGGCGTCGATTATGTACCCTAATGCGGCGATGACCATAAGAAAGATTGAACACAAGATTAAATTAACACAAGAGCAATCATCTTTCGATTCTCGTTTTGCACTCACGCTGAACTAAACCCCCAAAATGTGAGCTACGAGAAGCATGATGCTGCAGTTATAACATGACCACAATCTTGAGGAAGCTGATTTGTAATTAGTGCATCGCTTGGGGACTATTATGGCAGGTGGGAGGGCGGACAGTGAAGTATGGAGGACTGACCTTCGTGACGGTAAGAGGAGCAGGGCACCAAGTTCCGCTCTTGCAGCCGAGTCGATTCCTTCAAATGCTCACAACCTTCATCCAGGGAAATCCGCTTCCTGGGGCTCCCTTCAACACCACGTCCAGTTGAAGTTGTCATGGGCTGCTGGCTTTCAGGAGTTGTTCATTTTAGGCCTTCAAATTAGTGCACAACGGATTCAAACTTGGACGCATGTATCACATAGGTTATAGCTGTTTTTTCTAATCTTATGAAAATTTTGCACACAATAAGCTGGTCTAGAAGTTGCTCATTATTCTTGATCGGAGCTCAACTCATGTCTGATCACAATCCAATTAAATTGCAGCAATAAAAAACAAGCTTTGCATGTCTAATGTGTCCAGTGTACTCCACCAGCTACGGTTTTGTTTGACCAGAGATGCATTTAAGGACATTTTCCACCAACTCTAAACCACCAATTTTAGAAAGAATTAATAGCACACTGTTCGAATGTCTTTCTGTGGTACACCAGCTCCACCCACAGACTTTTTGTTTATAGTGCTAAATTACAGTGCTGAGATCATGAGACTCATTGTAAAATTACTAGAGTGCTGATGAGCTTTTGTGTTGGCTTGCTGACCAACAAGTTTGGAGAACATCTGGAACTTTGGTGATGTTTACAAGCTGAACATTTTAGCACTTTGTTCCAGTTGCATTTTTTTGAGTACTACAAATTGATTGTTGTCCATCAAATTCTTTTTCTATAACCAAAACTCCATTCATTGACCGTGGATATACATAATTTTATTGGTAATTTTAGTTGGAATACTACTCTTAGTACCTTGGCAGCTTCTGTGACAGGGGTCTGTTGAATAATTAATTGATTTTGAAATCTCCATATGATTTCTGTCAATAATACTTAGGGTCGAATCTGCCAAGGTAGTAGGACCTCATATATCTTCAGTATATGAAAATATTTGTGATTCCAATTATGTCAACACTAAATTTCCTAACAAACTAATGTCAATAGATAGGTACATTCATGTATAAATGTCTGAAGAATATAATAATTAAACCCACTATCTATAGACCTTTCATAAGTTCTAAAAGGATTTTAGGTTGATTTTATAAGATATATTGTCAAATAGGGTAAAGGTCATATAGTGAAACAATTGATAAAATCTCCCGAAAGGATATTTTGATGACCTTTGCCCAAAATTGTGGTCACTGTGAGTATTGTATGCAAATTAGGCATTGCAACCTAGTGGAGTGAAAAGGGTGCTATTGCAAGGTAAGAACAACCTTTGGTGTGAATGCATTGAGGACAAAAACCCTTCCTGTTGTTTATTGGTAGACCAGGTTTTAGACTCAAATCAACCATGTTCAACATGTATCAAATCATGTTGCTAATAAGGTACCGTCAAGGTTTCTACCTACTTGCTTAGCAAATGAAAACCAACAGAAAGCGGGATTCTTTATGTTTCAGAACAATATATCCAGTTTTGGGAATTGATAGATGTCAATAATATGGCCTAGGAATGATAGGGGCCTGCTCGAAAATTACCTTGAACTTGAGACAGGAATGTCTTTAGTTCATGTTAAGAACCTTGCAATACTTTGTGAAGAGTGCAGTAGGAATGTCAACAAGCAGGATCATGTCTAGAGTGTACAAAAGACTGTCTTTTGCAAAGGACTTTGCCAAAGAATGTTGGGAATGTCAAGGAAACTTGCTACGATGTTTCATCAATTTTTAATCCAAGAATGAAAATGTGAGATCAGATCAACTTCATGATAGCAATGTCCACACATTTCAATGTGTGTTTGCAATTCATCAAATGAAAGGTATATCATCTGTGCATCAAGGCTCAATGGGATTTAAGACATATGTGGAGATTGCCTTTGGTTTTAATACTTACCTTCAAAAAGATTCTGAACCATGGAGGTCTTTTTTCTCTTTCAATTTTGTAATGTACCCAAGATGGCCATGGTCCATTTAAGGTGATTAAAGCAATTCAGGTTACAAACAAAGAAAAAATGAGAGTGAAAAGAAGTAAAGCATCCTTCTATATTGTTTGCTACCCTATTGACTTCACCAGATTTTGTTAATTAACATGCATTTAATTAATTCTAGACTTTTAAAAAGGTATGAAAATAACTTAATAAAACTATTTGGATAGTTCAAAAAAAATTTGAAATTGCAAATTGAACCTCATGGTCAATAGGCTAAATGCAAAACATTATATTGGTAGTGGTCACAAAAAATCACATTAAAGACTTGAGGTTCAAGCTAATTTGAATATTGTGTACATCATAATGCATATAAACATTAAAAGAAACATGATTTTTAAAAAAAACTAATACTTGGTGGTCACTAGATGATGAATATTGAAAATTGAAAAAATTCAAAAGGTTAAAAACAAAAGATATAGGTTTAAAAAGGATTTAATAAAATTTCAAATTCTCAAAATAATAGAACAATCGTCAAAGATCCATCATTTAAAATAAAATATAGTATATACATAATGCATTAGATTGTGTTATTCAATTAAAAAATAAGAAACATGAATTGCAAATTTGCAAAGCCCAACAAATTCATCAATTGTTAGCATATTAGTACTCTAGCAGAATGAAAATATTCATGATTCTCCAATTGTTAAATAAGCAACTATATACATCAACCTCATTTCAAAAAAAAAATCTAACTGAAAACATTTCTTTCTACCTTATAAAGTTGTAAACGTTGTTATATGCGGTCTGCAAACAATAATCTAATTTACCAACTACAATTAAAAAATCAATAATTGAATGTGATAAGTAAACATGATTAAAAGGTGATCCCTGAAAACACATGGAATGAATGTTTCTCAAGTAATAACCCTATAACATTTTCAATGGACAACTAAACATGATTTTTTTGCAAGATTATTTCTTCAACATGTGACTTACACCTAAAGCTAAACATTTTGAATTCATTGAAAATTTTATATGATTTGGTTTTTCATCAAATTAATCCAATGAACATGTACTTTCATAAAAGGGAACATGTTTTTGTTGTAGAATTTTTTTTGAAATCAATTATATGACTTTATGCATTCCTTTTGATTACTTTTTTAAAAAAATGCAATTTAGACATTTGATATAATTAATTGAAAAAACTCAAAATGACATTTACATAGAATCTTAGAAATTATTTTCAAATATTTCTATTAATTTTACAAGACATCATTTTATCTATTAACATAAAACAATGAATTATAATTATAATAATGTAAAATAAAAAAAAATCCAAAGTTGTCCTTTGTAGTCCTTTAAAAAAGGGTGAAAACACACTAAAGGTGAACCATTTTTGTTCAAAAAAGGTGATGTATAACAAGTATTATAGCACGCAATAAGTTAAAATTTTGTTAGCATTCTTTGGACAACCTAAACATAAGCAAAAAAAATTATAATTTGCACAACAACATTTTGGAACTCAAAGTTCATTCTAAGTCAAAAATAATTTTGATCCAATGGTTAGATGAGGAGGATTGAATAAAATCAACATACACAAAATATAAAACTTACAATTTTTCAACGACCATAAGGCTTCATGTTTGTTATTCATGAAACATTACCAAACAAAAGGAAATTGAAAAAATAATGCAATGCCCATTTATAAAATCTCCTTCCTTTTTATATGGTAGTGGTTTTTTCCTAAAAAATATATATTATTATGTATTCATTGACAAAAAAATGCAAAAAAACACATTTTTTGAATGGAATTTCATCCAAAAACTTTAAATTTATAAATTGTTTTAAACTTAATTGATGTATTTCAATATCATACACCACAAAACAATTCACCCAAGAATTCCATCGATAACCCTAGTTTTGAAATATATATTCAAATTTTCAAACTCTATGACAAGTATTATTTGGTCACAAATATACTCCATATGTTCAAACTTTTAAATTTTTGTTGGAATTTTCAAAATAATTGATTAGATTAAGTCTAAAGCTAACCAAATAGACTTTTAAAAAGTAAAAAAATCCAAGATGTGATGTCCATACATTATTAAAAAAATAATTATAGAAAGATTTCACTTGTGACTACAATTTTTGGGGGGCTTAGTGTGTTTTCACCCAAATAGGTTCTTGTTTGGTACCCCAATTATGAATACACCCATTAAATAAGCTTTTGTAAAGTGCATAATCTATGAGCAACATATTGCAAGTGTAAAATGTCACAATACTTAAAAATGAAAAGGTCAAGGCTTTTATGGAAAACAAGCTTGTCAAGATTAGTTGACAAGAAATGATCTTTTTGCATGTAACACGTTTGGCCAAATATTTCAAGGGATCAACGGTAATTTGTAATTTGTGCTTCACACTAAATTTGATCCAAATAATTATTGAAATTGTGACAATAGGATGTAAATCATATATACATGGTGAATTGTGTTATACACCTTTGGTGGAATTCTTTCAATCCAAGCTTGAAAATAAGTTGGGTGCAAATGGAATAGGAGGTCTTTGATGTCAAGTTGAAAACCCCATATTTGGAACCATTTTTGAAACATTTTGCCAAGAGAACTCCATTCAAATCAGATTTAACATGGAAAGGACTTACTTCTAATGAAAGTGAATGAAAAACTTGCAAATTAATTCCAAGACTTGAAATCAAAGGCATTTCATCAAAAATTGGGCTACTCAAAAGCTATGAATGTGACAACTCCACATCTTCTATTATCTTAATAAATAACACACCTTTTTATTTACAAGAACTAAGATAATTGAAAAAATCCATAAAAAAATAAATGTATAGGTTCATTTGACCATCCAAAAATATATATTTTTAAAAAAGGAAAATGTTGACTACTTATTATGGATGTCGGTGTATTTTTATAAAAACTAGCATCACATTTGTTGGTGCATTTTTCAAACAATGTATTGTACTTGACATCATCTTTAGTGACATGTTTAATGGTGCCAAAGGGATTGTCTTCAACAAATGTGGGCACATTAAGTCTAGAGTAATTAAATAATTGGGTGAAAGCACGATAAAATGTACAACCTAAAGTACTTGCCAGTCTATTTATCAAATGAATAAAAAATAAATCCAAAACCCATCACAAAATTATTATACATTTAATCTTTTTAGTTACATGATAAATAACAAGATACTTTTTCATTATTACACACTAATTTTTTAATTTTGCACTATAAAAGTAGGTTTCAAGTAGACTTTTCTAAATGTAAGTAGTTTTAAAAATCTATATGTAGTGTAAGATTTAATTCAAATATGTGTCAAGTATATTTTACCAAAGAGATTTTTTAAAATTTTTAATGATGCCCTTAATTATACAATGATATTTATGCCATGACTTCATACATGTATATTTCATTAAATTTTCTAATGAAAAAGTAAGTTTGAACACCATATTGACCAATCAATTTTAAATGTACTTATTCTTTACTTTTACTATTCCACAGTTTTGAAATTTCGTAGTTGATTTACAATAAACCCAATTGAGGGCTCCATAGTTTCAAAATGAAATTTAAATGAAGTTTGAATCTACTTTCTTGTGTTTTCATGAAAAATTGCCTCTTTTTAAACTTGATATTTTTTTGTCAACTTTTTTTGTGTACTTACCATGCTTTCATTTAATTTTAAATAAGGGATAGTAATGTTAACAAGGTAATTTTCTTTTAACTTTTTTTTTTTCATAAGACTCAACAAAAATGGCATCAAAAGGAGGATTTCGGTAACATTTATAAAGAGTATCATCTACCAACAACGTATTTCCATGGTGAATGTAAGGATTTTTTAGGAAAAAATTCAAAAAGGTTTTTATTGTAAACAATTTTGTCATGAATCCTATAGATATCATGTTTAGAAATGTTAAATTTGGTAGGAGCTCGGAATATATGCTTATGAATTTAACATAGATTTCAACCAATAATTCTTTGAAGGTTATTTATTATTTACATCCTTTCAACAATTTTCCTCAAGTATGTATTCATCTTATGAGGTGGAATTGAAATTCATATGTATATAGTAAATTGCCATATGCACCTCATGAGGAATTCCTTGAGTTTGGGCTTCAAAATAATTATCTTGTTTAGGATGGGATAACAACATTGGTTGAATGGTAGAATCAATAGCTGATTAATCATGAAGTATTGTTTCTAAACAAATGCACCTTTCATGTCAAAAATTATGTGCAAAGGATTCACCTCAAGGTTCTCCATGTCATTGTAATGAGATTTGAAACTTCCAAAAACAACTATTTGGAAATTAATTTATCCTTCAACTTCTTAATAGAATAGTCTACCAATATTAAGGGCTTTCAAAGGTAATATTTCATACATCAAAATATCAAGTTTGGAAAATGAGGATTACAACAAGGATGGTGTCCCATCTTTTGATTCCAAGCCATTAATAACACCTAGAAGGTTGTCATTGAATTAATCGATGTCATGTATGTTTGAATCATCCAAAAAAATTAGATACCTTTATCATGGGCCAATATTGCATGATAAAGTTCAAGACATGGTCATAAATTATGCAATGCAAATGAAAACTAAGAATGAATGCATTGAAATACATGTGAATTCACCATGAGTCCTTCAAAGAGCACAATTTCAATTTAATGTACATGTAGTGAATCAACTCACTAGCTTCAATGAAAGGAGTCATTGCACTTGCTTGAATGTCAAACACTTCAATATCAAGTGTTTTGACACAACTAATTTTCCAAGTTTTGCCCTTACATAGATGTTGAAGGCCACATACTAGGTCAAATAATCTTGGGACTCATCACTAAAGCTCAAGTCCACCTATCTTGCTAATCTAACATCAACATTGAGATCTACCGCAAGAGGAAAAAGGGTTTTTCCTCTTTAAAATTTTGTTAACAATCAATTTGAACATGATCCCTACCTACATCCACAAAAAGAATAATGTCAAACTAGCACAAATTATTAATTACAAAACAAAATCCTTAAATAATTATTCCTAAAGTTTGATTGCACTAGTTAAATAAGAATACTTGATGGCATTTTAGATAGAGAGGTAGAAAAATCACCTAGTGGCCACTAAATGGGTTTTCCTCTAGATATAGAGGTTGAAAAACCACCTTAGTGGAATGTGCACTTCCTCTTCATGGGGGCATGTCAAATTTAACAATACCTTGATTACATTCAAGTAGTCACCAAATTAGTTGATGTTCTCAAAATTTGAATCATCTATATAATTAAATTGTTTTTATATGAGCTTGCATCTCTCGATGTTGAAAAGTTCCAAACACATTAACCTTTGTGTTTTACATTGGTAATGAAAACTAACAATGAATGTATGAAGCATAGGCAAATTTACCCTAACTCCTTGAAGGATAACAAGATAAAAAAAAGAAATTGGAAGGTTGCACATACTCACTAGCTTGAAGGGAAATAAGAATATTAATTAATTGAATTTGGGACAATGCAATATTGCATGACTCATCAAAAACTTGTCCTTATGTAAACACCAAACATTAATCCAAAATCTTCAAGTTTTTCATTGGAGCTCAAGTTGAAATTCTCCCATCCTTTTAAATTTTTAGCATAAATGTCAAGGTTTATTACCCTGGAGGAAAAAGGTTTTTTTGTCCTCCATAAAATGAACTTTATGAGTAGTCCATCTTTGCATATGCAAAAGAAATAATGCCACATTGCCTAAAATTATTAATTGTCACTTTTATATATCACCACCATTATTAACTTGGGAAATGTTGACTTTGATTTTTCAATAGAAACAAGCAAACCACTTGATGGCCATTAGGTGAATTTCTTTCTTCATCAAAACATGAGGATGGGCAAAGGTATGAATAAAAATTATGTGATGTAAAATTGACATAATCAATTTTGAAGATGATATATAAATAAAATCGGGTTAGTTGTTGAATATCATAGTACCTTGCTCATTTTGGCATTAATGTGTTGAATAATTAATATAGTTTGAACTTTTTGATTTGGGATCTGAGTTTTTTGAGTTTTAAATTTTTGACATATTAGGATTAAATACAATAAAATCACCAAATTTTTCACAAGTTTCTTGCTATATTTTTGGTTAGATTGATCATAATTTGTGGTCCTTTCCTAAACATGGTGTGGGTTCAAGTTTCGTGATATTGATTGAATTTTTACGTTTTTCGACTTTAAATACTTTTTTAAAAAATAAATTCAACAAAACAAAAAATAATATAATTTGTGCTCAAAGCCACCCAAATATTACAAAAATTTATGAATTACTAAATTGAAGTTTTATTTCTTATTTGATTGTATATACAAAGTTCCCATGATCAACCTGGAGGGACTACTCATATGAATTTAGGAAACTGCACTTAATGGCCCTAGGGTTATCAAAATCAAAGTGATGTGCCCATTTTATATTGGGTATGACATCAATGTTCTACAGATGCATTGGTTATGTCTCAAAATGGATGTACGAATTTTTTTCCTTGCATTCAAGTTGCCCCCTTTAGGTATGGCAATTGAAAACAAATTCAATTTCCACAAGATTTGCAACAAAAAGTTCTCAATCACAACAAGATTGGCAATGAATAGTTTTTGGTTGCCACAAGATTAGATATGGAAAGTTTTCAATCATCATAGGATTGACGACAAAAAGTTTTCAATCACCACAAGATTTTTTATCACTAGGTCAGAAAACCAAAAACTTTTAACTCTTATTAAAAAAATTCAATTGTTGCCCAACATTTTTTCAAGTTATCTACCCAAAAAACTTTAGTGATCTAATCAATAATCATTTGATCTCCACCATTGATCTAGCAACTAAAAAAAAAAATTCGTTTCCAAAAAAGTTCAATCATTGATTTTTAGTTGCTAGCTTGCATAACCAAAAAATTATGGTTATCAAATTGAGCAATTGAAAATTTGGCAACTATATTTTTTAGGCACTACCAAAAAAAGTTTAGTTGCCACCCAAAAAGTTTCAACTATCAATAAAACATGGTTTAATTTCCACCATTGATGTAACACTTGAAGTTTTTTAATTTCTACCCAAAACAATTCAATCACTAGTCAAAAAAATTTGGTCACTGCCTACAAAAATTTCAATTGCTATCCAAAAATGTTTTGGTTGCCATAGGGTTTAGTGCAATTGATTGACACAATTTTCAGTTGCCCTAACTATTTTCTGTGCGGGTTAACCTCATTGTGACCTTATTCTAACATGACAATAAGTTTCATCTACATTTAGACTAATGCATACATCATGATGGATGCCCGCATGTTGTGAAATCTTGCTAGTGGCGAGCATTGTGATCATAATCCTTTTAAAGATAGGGGAAGATGAGAATCATTGATGGCACAAGGGAATGGATAAATCCCAAGGGAGATAGGAAAGGAATGTGAGTGAATGGTTGAATAGTGGAAAGTGTCTTCAAAAAATGTGCAAAAAAACAAAAAGGGACGAAAAAGTGGAGTGAAATCTAATTATTGACCTAATCAATTTTGGCGTTCATATCTACATGTTGCAATGTTTTGCGTGCATGTTTGAAAATAGTCAATAATATTGTTATTGTTGTTTCAAATGTAATATTCCTTCACATTAATGTGTGTGAAACAATTTTGTTAACAAGTAACAACAAGGGTGTTGAATGTTCGTGACAATGTTGATCTATGGGATTTCACATCCCATAGTGAAAGAGTAAAGATTGGATGTGGGTTGTGCAAAGACCCCATGTTTGTTCTTGTATTTGGTCCATTAGGAGTTGAATATTGCATTATTGTTTCATTATTGGTTGTGCTTGATTTCCTTTGGACAACACAATTTGTTTTTCCCAATTCCAAGTGTAAGGTGTTATGGGACTCAATGGGTATGTATTGTTTTTGGCTTTTGAAAAACATTTCACCCTCATTAGCTTGGGAATTTGGACTTGAGTCTTACTTCAAAGGATTTAGTAATCTTTGAACAAAGAGAGTGCCATGTAACGGTCAAAGACCACCCAAACCTAGTCGTAAGCACACTACACCCCCCAAAAAATGTTGTCACAAATACAATAATTTTGCATTTAGTTTTTTTTATAACGTATGAAAATCACACATTGGATTTTTTGCTTATTTTAAGTGTATTTGATTAGTTTTAAATTTAAATTAATCATTTCTTTTTTTTTAAAGCAATTGTTGAAGAACTTGATCATATGGAGTGACGAAATATTACCTATCATATATTATGAAAAATTACATTTATACTTCAAAACTAAGGTTGTGGATAGAAATTTTTGTTGAAATTTTTTGTGGTGAATGGCATTGATATAAATCAATTAAATCTAGGAGTATTTAAAATTTTAGAGTTTTTAGGTGAAAATCCATTCAAAAAATGTGTTTTTTTACACTTGTTTAATAATAAATGCATAAAAAAATTTTAATTGAAAAAATACTACAATATGAAAGAAATGAGATTTTATAGTTGGACTTTGAATTAATTTTGAATTATTTTTTATTTGATAATTTTTTATTAATCATAAATATGAACCTTATGATTGTCGAAAAAACGTAAATTATATACTTCATGTACATTGATTTTATTCAATCCTCTTCATCTAACCATTGGATCAAGATTAATTTTGAATTCTAAACTATTGTCATGCAAATTTTAAAGTTTTTGCTTGTGTTTAACATAACCAAAGGATATCATCAAAATTTTAGCTTTATATATATATATATATTATGATATTTGTTATATATCATTTTTTTGGGTGAAAAGTGGCTCACCATTAATGTGCTTTCACTCACATGTGCCAATGGTGTGATGAAGCACAATTTAAATGGCACCATCAATGAATCAAATAGTAATGGCCAAAGTTGTTATAGTGGTTCCAACAATAACAAAAAAATTGTTGACAAAAAAAATAGTGTTACAAAAGGTGACAATGAAACTGTGAAAGGAAATGCTCTTAATAAGAATGCACATGTTCCTTCAATAGGACGTTATGAATGGAAAGGAACTAAATGTGATCTTGTAGATTATGTTGAGGCTTTTGTTGCTAAAGGTGAACTATTGTTGCATATTACAACCCAAGGGAGGTAGTTTTTAATGATGATTTAAATGAAGATCATGTTGGATTGTTGATATTATTTTGTCTAAATTACATATTGGCAATATTAACCATTTGGAGGTGGCCATTGTTTCAAACAATTCTTGATTTGAAGAATCTTCTTGACATTCAAATCATATGATGAAAATCATATATCAAATGTGTTTGCATATTAAAGGAAAAATTAATGTTTAGAAAAAATAATATGCCTTTCCCACGTGAAAGAGAAAGCTATCATATTCAAAAGTATCCATCTTAAGGATTGATAGGTTATTGTCTAAGGAACCCATATTTAATGTTGGAGCTACAGTTTGTTGTTCCTTGAATTGTTGTCAACACTTTTTTGATGACAAAGCTACCTTGGGAAAGAGGAGTTTTTGAAAATGTCCTTTAAAGATTAAAAGGTTTGTAATTTAAACATTTCACACCAAATGCACTTGAAAGCTAAAGTCTAGAAGCAAAATTTTATAATTTTTCAAGGGGTTATGATTTGTGAAAAAGTTTGGTACAAAGTTATCAATTTGGTTTAATCAACATATATGGTTTGAAAACGACAAAGTTAATGTGGCTATACATTTTTGATACATGAAACAAAAGGACCAAGAAGCAATAGATCGTTGTTAGTCAAGTAAAGTCAAATGTATAATTCTTAATTATGTAATGTGTAGATATCATACTTCATAAAATGAAAAGCATTGGGAATGGTTGACAAAATATTTGACTAATGATTTCAAAGACACAAAAAACCCTTTGTGAGCATAATGATGATGAGGTGATAAAAAATAATGAACTTGTAATTTGTTTTAAATTATGCAAATGACTTTTAATGTATTACCAAACTTTTTCAAGTATACTTATGTTAACCATGTTGGGAAAAAGTTTGTGATAGAGAATGTAATCCCACCTACTGGTCATCAAGTGCAATTTTAAACATTAAACACATTATGTTGAAAATGATTATTTAATTTTAGGTTTAAAACACCAAGTGAAAAACACACTATGGTGTCACATTGTATTGTTTTTTTAAGTGGTCATTCTTGAAGTTAATCCATCATGTCAAAACTACAAAAGAATTTCAAAATGTTTTTGCATATTATGGTAATGCATAACCCCCAAAAAATAATCACATTCTTTTTATATTACGGTGGATTGGAATACATATTCATGAAAAAACTACATGTAACATCATATTCAAAAATGCAAATATGGTCTTGATCGTAAGTATGTTGTAAATTGACATTTTTACAAAAAATCACTTGCAAATAGAATGTGACAGGGTAAAAGCATGGTTAGGTGGCTCACATTTGACATTTTGAAGAGTCACATCTTGCACTAATTACAATTCCTGTAATTAAAATAATTATCAAACTATAAATCCTATAATTATCCCCTATGGTTTTTGGTCACAAATATTAATAGACCACCTTATAAATATCCCTAAACATGTGATTGGTCAAGAAATTTAAAAGAAAAGTTTAAATATTTCAATGTGAAATGGAATATTAAATATAAAAAATCATGAAAATCATGATGAGTTAAATTTTTCAATATGAAATATATATATATTGGAAAAAAATTCAATGCATCTTACAATTAAATTATTCATTTTATGGTGGCCTATTTTTTATTTTTTGTTTTGATATTACTAAGACATTTTTTTGAGTCCACAATTTTCATTTTCTATGTCTAACAAACATAATGTCATCATTTCAAAAGTCCACAATGGGTCCATTCCTTTCTTAAAACTCATCCATAATTTTTCATAAGATTCTCACTAAAGTTTATTGTAACATGGATAATGAAAAAATTGAAAAATTGAATGTTTGTTATGGTTTTATATTTGAAGTTCATCTATAATCCAAAAGAATTACAACTATGATAGTCCAAATAGTCCACCTAATTGTGCTTTCACTTGAAAAGTGTTTTAGGTGGGCCTATTTTTAGATTTAAAAAAAATTATGAATGAAATTAAATACTAGCGCAATTCAAAATGACAAAACAAGTTTTATTATTCTATGTACATAGAAATATACCCATGGTTCGTTTCCTTTACAATATCAATTTTAATTTTTTTCCAAATAATATTAGATAACATTATTTTTATGAAAATCAAAATTTTAAAACCAAAATATCAAAATTTAAACTCAAAATTAAATGGACTACATTTTGTGAAATTCATACAAAATATACCTTTAGTAGCAAATGGAAAAGTGCCCCAAAAGGGGCTATTGTAGTGTGCTTTCACCCCACCAACCTTTTTATAAAGTTTGTATGTTGACTTGGTTATCTTTTAGAATATAGATTGGCAAGGAGTTAAACATTGAGAAAATATTTCAATATTGTATCAGTCATCTAAAAAAAAGTCATCTTTTCAATGTTGATGCTAGGAAATGGGTTCCAACTTTGTCAATTGCATTGTTTGTGAATACCTTAAAGATTTAATATCTAAAATTGGAAAGAATAGTGTTGGTGCAAGGGAACATGAAATTAAATTAAGGAAGCACAACATTCACCATGAATCTTGTAGATGCCTTTATTGTACTTGGAAAGCATAAACAATCCAATCCAAAGAATATTTGTGCGTCATTCATAACAAGATATACCTCTCCAAAATTGTTATTCTATGACTTCAAGTCAAAAAATAATGGTTTTATGTCTTAGTCAACTACCTTTTACTTTGATTAATTACTCATGGTCATGAAGATGACGAATTTGTTAAATATTCCAATGAATTTCAGCCCAATGATCTAAACTTCATAATCAAATTGTTGTTACAATTATTATGAGCCTTGGAAAAAAAGCTTGTTAATGAATCAAAGATTCTATTTGAATTTGAGCCACAAAATTCATTCTTCTAACAATTATGCAAGGAAGTTCTCACTATGTACATTCACTAAAGGTTATTAATAAATTTATTGGTGTAAAACTATTGCTTAGAAAACTTTGGCTTCAAATGGCCAATTGTGTGAAGGATACTAAAAATTATCACTTACTTGCATTCCTATCTTTCCTAGTTGTAAAAAAATGTTTGTAAAAATCCAACTATGGTTTTTAGTTACAGTTGGGCTCACCCATGAAAACATAGATGGAGATTTGCAATATTTGTCCAAGAAATTGAAGTAGCACGATAACTATGTCTTGGCTGATTAAATGAAAGTGTTCATGACATCACAAGATTGTCCTTCCGTTCTTCAACTTATCCAAAAAAATTCTAGATTTCTAAGTCATAGGGTGTTTGAGAAATGGGTCAAAAGTCTTCAAGCGAGGGCATATTGACATGCATTTGTTTTGTTTTTTTGTTAATGAGGTTGGGTGGCATGTGATGGAATACAACGTGTTTTTTATTAATGCATTATGGAATCCTAAAGATGGGCCTTCATGTGGCAAACAAACAAATAGATACTTGTCCAAATTAAATAACAATTGAAATTTCAAATCATATTCCTTTGTGCCCTATATGGAGGAATGATGCATCCAAGTTAATTGAGAAGGAAAAAAAGATTAGAGGTAGGTTTTCTAAGTATGTGGACTTTAGAAGTTGGGGATGTGTAGGGATGAAACTTATGCTAAAAAGATTAGTCCATGTGGCAAAACATTTGTGGGTTGTTGCTAAGGGATTGCCACCTCAAAGTTCAACATTCTTGAAAGGTTTTTGGCCTTTAAGCAATTGACAATCAAACCATGTGTGAATTTCATACCCACCATTGTTGATGTTGAGTAGGTAAATATTTAATTATCCTTTGATATTGTGGTCCCCAAAACATGCAAGCATTGTTTTAAGGACAACTACCCATGCTTCATTCTAATACTTGGGCCTTGGAGATTTCATTTTTGGTTAAGCTTGTAAATTTGGAATTATATCTTGTGTGGATGGGTAAGACGGAAAGTGATGTTATGAAGGATGAATAGTTTAATTTTTTTAAACATGTTCATATTTAAGATGGGTGCTCATGAAAAAAAAACCAAGAATGGTAGAGAATTGTACCATGATTGTTGGTTGAATGAATGGAAGTGTAATTTATGATATTCAAAAAAATGGGCTAACATTTTTTTCTTATGTTCTCATTTTGTACTAAAAGTAATGCCACAATCAATAACATGAATAACATTCATTATTGTAATACAACCAAGGTCAAACAAAGTCTTTATGCAACTAACTAAACCAAGTTTGCTATGTAATAACTATTTTAAGTTATCCTAATTTGGAAATGCAATGTGATGTTCTTCACAAGAGTAACAGTTGGTTATTGATGTCGTTTATGCATGTTTTTTAACTATCATGTTAATATGGGCATGTACCTTAACGTAGTAATAAGGTAGTAATCCCATTTGATTAGAACAATTTATGCAATTTAGTTTATTTAGTATACAATGAGGACCTTGTGCCCACCACATCTTTTATTGGACCTTTCATTGTATGTGCAAAGTGTGTTTTTGTTTAATGACTGATAAATGTAAGTTTTTATAAGTAGCACTTGGTGAGCCCACTAGGTGATTGAGGTTCCATTGTATTATAAAACATGTATAAAAAATGCTTTGATATGTTGAATTTTCAAAGTGTAAAATTTGTGGTGATGAGTTGGTGTGATACATGTATGCTAATGTAGAACATAACATTATAAATGATTAAGACAAATGGCAATCATGTACCTAAATCTTAAAGGAAGGTGTTTGAATCTGGTGGTCACCAAGTGACCTTGCTCCACTCACCAAGTTAATTTTAGTCCATAATTAATTAAATACTTGTTTATTATTGCAAATCAAAATTAGGATTTGTATTTGGGGAGACCATTCATTGCATTTTTACATAGATCACAAACAACCATAGGGTGTTCTCCTCTCCATGACATAAATCAAATATATTTTTGAATAGTCTTGAGATTTCAGAAAAGATATTGCATCATACATTTGATGCTAAAAACCTATCCAAATAGTATACCTCCAAAGTATGTATATATATATACCATACCTGCAACTAATAATCAGTACTTTTTGCTAAATTCACATAAGGATAGAAAGAAAAGGGCCCAGCAGCCTTAACTTGATCCCTCTCAAATTTTCACAATTTGAGACTATATTTTAAAACGTGCACTGCTGGTCGTTCATCAGCAGAAACAATAGAGTTATCCGCAAAGTAACCCTGTCTTCACCCTGTCTTTGGGCTTCCTTTCACCCCCTATCCCCTCTTCAGTAGTATCTGCAAAGTAAAGACATCTTATTAAACGAGTGGGTGCCCGTGACCTTCGGCCACTGTGATCATCCAGCCGGACGGACATTTCATCCATCCCCTTAATTGGGACGGACAGTAGCTAAAAGAAAAAAAGCTTCCCCAAAATCCATCTCATCATCAAGCCGGACGTACATTTCATCCATCCCCTTAATTGGGACGGACAATTTTTATTTTTATGTGTTTTCTATTATTATTATTATTATTTTGTGATCATCCAGCCGGACAGACATTTCATCCATCCCGTCATTCAGCCGGACGTACATTTCATCCATCCCCTTAATTGGGACGG
>Ga0116231_10001537_pt1 | contig 47254 bp, 36 predicted proteins | sample S1TSphgellanicum_2_FD_89695 | JGI IMG/M metagenome (GOLD analysis project Ga0116231, IMG submission 89695) | Host-associated microbial communities from peat moss isolated from Minnesota, USA - S1T2_Fd - Sphagnum magellanicum MG | ecosystem: Host-associated > Plants > Peat moss > Unclassified...
TTCACACTCACACCTAGTTTCATTTCATTTGATGTAAATGAAACTTCAAACTAATAGAATAAAAAATATTAGTTGGGTGTAAATATGGGAAACTAAAGATTTTTAAGTAAAAGTACAAAAAAAATCTTGTCATTTGCCATTTGAAAATGATTATTTATCAAACTTTTAATTTACCACATAGTTATATAGTCACCACCCAAAAAAAACCTATTTGTGATATGATTCTTATGAAACTTTTCATATGGTTCACAAACCTATTCCAATCACATGGAATCTCAATATTTACTAAATACTATGAATTTCATAAAGATTAAAAATTATATCAATCATTTTTTAAACACATTTGCATTTTTCAATACATTGTAACATACTTTTTTTTACATGAATATATTCTAACATCACATCATGTGAAACAAAAAAAGGTAGTTTTTTTGACATTTGATTTCTTTGTATTTAACTCTACCAGAATATGCACAAACATTGTGAAAATCATTTTAATAATGACATGGTTGAAGTTCAAACAAGGGTATTTTGAAAATTAATACAATGCAACACTAATTGTATAGTGTGCTTTCAATCACACATGCAAATTTCAAATTTTTCTTATGTGTTTTGTACATCATTTCTAATATTTAATTATGTTTGAAAACTTGGATTTTCTTCAAAACTTTCTTGTAAACATTTGTCTTCTAATACCACTTCATTCATGAAAACATCACATATATTTTCATTTTTGAAAAATTGTTCCATGTTTAATTTTCACAACAAATTGTCATCTAATGAAAAAAAAAATGTGGAAAAAAAAATTAAATAAAATACAAGGAAAACAATTTATTTACAACATGCATAATAATGAAAAAAATTTAAATGAGAATGAAAAAAACATTGTTTTTTTTTAACAAATCAAGGTTGTCAAATGTTGAATATTCCAACTTGAATACTTGCACAAAACAAGAGTGTGAGAGGGAGAATAACTAACACCACAACAAACAAAAGTAACAATAACAAAAAATGGCAAAAAATGATGATAACATGAAATGGTGAAACAACACCATAAACAAACAATGGCAAATAACAGTAACAACAAGAGATGATGAAACAACATTAAAAATAAACAATGGTGAATCAACACCAACAATAGTTGATGGTGAATAATGATGGTCATAGCAAGAGTAAGTGATGATGAAACAACATCAACAATAAGAGATGGTGAAAAAAAACAATAAGCAATGGCAAAAAACAATAGTAAGAAACAATGGTGAAAAACAACAACCCAACATTTTGAAAACACACAACAATGAACATTAAACTACACATTGAAAAAATGAAAAAAAAAAATCAATAATATTTTTTTTCACATTTCAAAGTGTTGTTAAAAAAAGTTGTATTTAAGCTTTGAACTAATGCCACCTCCCTAATCTATAACCACCACCTTACCCAATCCATATCCTCCTTGAAAACTTAATTCATATTCTATGAAAGAACCCATCCGATTTCACATGGGTGTGAATCAAGGGATCAACTTTCATTTATTTTGGTACTCACTAGTTTTCACAGCGAGAATTGAATTAAGAATCAGATCACTTTTTGAAAATTATTCATTACTAATTCAAACGAGATTTAAACCCATCATAAAAGACCTACTATGGATTATATTATTTCACGTGAGTTACATTTAGTTATCAACCTTCTCAATGAATAAAATTCTAAGTTCCAAAATGGTGTTTTGAAATATTCAACATTGTCTAGGTTAGTAAATTACAAATTTTGAAAAAAATCTATGAAACAATTTAACCTAAAAATTTCATATGGTAATAAAATTCCAAGCTCACAATATACGTGGTAGTATATTACAATTCAAATTAAATAGTTGTTGACACCATGGTTTTTTTTTGGGCAAAATTTCACCAGATGATGAATTTTTTTCAAATTGATTAAAATTTAATGGATTTGATTTTTTAATCACCAAATTTGTTATTTAAAAAAATCACCAAATTCTATGTTGGGTTATACATGTAGCAAAAAATATAAAGGGATGCTAGTTTTTTTATTTTCATATTTTCTTATTACCATATCTAGCTATGTCATCATGACAATAACCACTTCAATTACATTGCAAAATTGAAAACAAAGCCTTGGTAAGGACCCCCCCAAAGTTTTTTTAATTTTCTTTTGTGATGGGCATCTTTGATTGGCCTATCGCCCAAAAAAAATAAAATCAAGCTTTGGAAAGTCCCAAAATAGATATGTTGTAATCGCCTCATTTTTGGGCCGATTATATAGATTACAAAACGTAGAACTTGTATCCTTGGGGCAAAGGATATGGGATAAAGTCAAGAGCTGTCGGGAACACATTGGGGAACATATTGGGAACTTGTTGGAAACACGATGGGAACTAGAAAAACCCACTAACACCCCCACTTTACCACAAAAGAAAAAAAAAAACTTGGGTACCTAGCTGCATGCTGCCTCACCTCATTGGCTGCAAGAATGCAAGAATGTTTTGGCCTAGCTACATTCTTGTCATTTTGAGCCTAGCAAAATGGTAGGGGGGCATGAACTATGGGCGTAGAGTTCTTTCTACCTTGGCTCTTCCAAAGAAGAAGAAGAAAAACCTCCAAATAAACTTCTAAACCTAATCCAGCCTGTAACCTAGTTTCAAAGACACTTATTGCAATACAACATTTATTAGCTGTGAAAAAGTGATTACCAATGTACCAGTCAACTAAGGTACCTACCAGTCCATTAATTTCGTGGGCGTACAAACACAGGTGTAAGGGGTAATGGACAATTACCGTTACACCTGAGTAGGGAAGTTACTTAATTATATCCCAACACTCCTCTTAATTGCAACTTATAGAACATTAATGCGTTTTGCCATTAAGTTTTTGACATTTATTTTATGTTCCACTTAAATACAGATGATTGCAAAAGTTTAATGTCAGATGGGACACCGAACTAAATGTAGAGTATTGATACTTTTTTGGGTTCGAAATTCTTTAGTGCTTTTCGGATTGGCTCTGTCTGTTAATGTCTGTTTAGGGGAGAGCAGAGCCTACAGAGTCCAGACAAATGGTAAAATTTTTGAATCTCCATTTGATCCCACCTTTTCAGCAACGTTCACGTGATTGGCCACCAAGGTTATTACTGTGTGAACTGTGAGTTCATTTGCTTGGGAGCTTTATTGAACATTCCTGCTTTTAACTACAGTTTCTGGTTTGAGCTTTGAACTTGCCATGTGGGGACAGAGGCTACACCCCCCCTTCTAACTTCTGCGATGAGTCACTTTTTAACCTATAGTTAACGTAGAACAACCTCTGTGAAAAATCACACTATTAGTTTTGGGGGGACTTTTCCCAGATGTAACTTAAAGAACAGGCAATTTTTTTTTTCCTTTGTATTTTGGATGTAATGTCAGGCAGAATGTTTGCCAAGCATCTTACAGTGTGGAAGAATTCTTCTGATCCAATCCTTTAAGGTTAGTGCTCTGATTTTTGTTTAATTGAGAAAGAAACTAAAAGATGAATGAAATTTTGTCCAGATGAATGAAAGAATTACTCGTACATTCCCTCAAATAATGTCAGATGCCTTGACTCTTTAGTCTTTTTTTGGTTGCACCACTCAGCTTAACCACCCTTGCAGGTGACCTGAAAACATGGAAGAGCCAACAGAGCTGCCATTATTATCCATTGAAAAATTCCCTGGGGCAATGTGTTTTGAGAGGATGGAACTTTGAATATTCATTCATTCCAATGCATCTTAGCCATAGATATGATAGACAGTCTTATTGGTTTTGTTATAATGGGAAGGCATTGCTGCTGCTGTTACAGCATTAGGCTTTAGACCTGGAGCTTTACCTTGGTTCCAATGGCTTCATGCTTTCCCCTACACATAAGCCATCAGACCAACCTCATGTGCTCATGAAAACACATCTCAAAAGGCCATGTTTCTGTAAGGTTAGGCCCTAGAGGGTGGGACATTCTGGGAAAATGGGGCCAGAAAGGAGTAGTGTAGCACAGGCCCCTGCATTTCAGCAAAGCTCCCCATTCACAGGCAGAAATTTTATTCTATTTTTTGTAATATTTCACTAAATGGCAAACTAAAATTCAAAGTGATGAAAGTTTAGTTGTTTCTTGAATTTTTAGTTGGCAAATTTCCGAGAAAAAAATCTTTAAAAATTCGCCAAATTCTATCCTAAGTTCCCAGCAGGTAGCCAAAAATAATAGAAAGAATGCAAGAATTATTTACTTTCATATTTTCTTATCACCAAATCTGGCTAAATCATCTTACGGCAATCAAGATGATTGCCACTTTGACTACATCATAAAATTGAAAATATATATATATATAACTTGGTGGAAAGATGAAGCCAAAATCTCTTCAATAACTGATGAGGTACATGAGACACAGCACCATACAGAGAAGGTACCATGATCTGCACACCAACAAAACGAAATCCTGCTGCATGCACCATAGGGTGCCATCTGAGTACAATTTGAATTTTGAGCTGGTCGGTCCCTGAGATTTTAGCTTAGTGGATACCTTGCACCAAGTACAAGAAGGATACCCTCCTCCTTGTGGAGAAGAAGCTAGGAATTCTCCAGCAAATGTACACACTATCAAACGAAAATTTTATCACAAAATCTGTAAGGGACTGCAGCTACTTTGAAATGGGCTTTCCCTACCTACTACTACAACATGGAAATTATTTTCAATCTTAAATCAGAACCCATATCCAGCATCTTTTTTTGTGGCGAATTTTTTGTAACCTGGCAACCCAAACCAATTTTTGAAGAAAGGGAGCATTCTTTTGCTTTCAAAAGTGTCCATTTTTTTAATCAAAATTTATGTTCTAAAACTTTGCCATGTTTAGACATATTTTTGTAATCCTGGGGCAGTTAGTCGCCCACATTTGAACTGTTTGCCATTTTTAACACTGATTTTTTAAAAATTTGTTCCCATCAAAAAAAAATGAAGGAAAAGGAAACCTTGCCCATGTCAAACCTGTTTTAGCTTGTAGATAATTCTATTCTACTCTGTGAAGAATTGGTAGAATTTTTCTTGTGAAATTGGAGGGCACCTTACACACAGTTCAATTTCTGCCTTAAAAGAGGAAGTCACCTTTTGTGTAGGGTTCCCCAAACAAGGAAACCTTCCACAATGAGGAAGCACTCTTCACCTATCCTACTTGATTTTCTCTTTCAAAATATATATATTTCCATGCTTAATTTTTTTTTGGAATGTATTTTCCATTGCCATTTCATATATATATATATATGGCACAGAGTATAATCAGGTGGCACTCAAACAAATCACAGCCAGGGTCTGGTAGAAAATGAAAAAATCCTCTCATCTGTTTATGCCCAATAATAACCTCAAATAGGCCATTCTGGAAATTCAGATCCCTTGCTCAGCTCGCACCTTGCCCAGGGCCCTCATTCCCAGAATAGCCCCCTTCTCCATCCTTACCCCCAACACAAAACAGTTAAGGATCATTCACACTCTTCCAAACCAAGGCTGTGGTCCTTTTGCCTTCCAGCTTTTATCATTTCATTCCAGTGGGTTCTCAGCTTTGCATCTGTTGCATATCACATAGAAATTAAGTTAACACATAATTATCATCCTTATATGTGAGGTTTACAGTGTTGGGTGGGTGTTTTATTTTTGTTAATAATCATTCATATTGATTTTTTAAATATTTTAGAATCAGAAACTGCTGGTTTAGGGTTTTGTTTATATTTCATAATCAGAGAATCATTGGTTTCAAGTTTTTTTTTTAAATCAAGAGCTATGAACCATCATCACTTTTGATTTTTTTAATATTTCAAATTGAGAGAACCACTACATTCTATTATTTCAAAACCCTCACAAAACAACTGAGTACCATTATTGATTTTCTATTATTTGTTGCAGCATCATTAGCAAGCATGACAACAGGGATTTAGCCATAAATGGTGACCTGCCATTGAAACCTGTCACAAATAAAACTTTTCACAATGAACTACGTACAACAACCAAGAATAGACATCTAACAAAACAGGCATAAAATGTTTCCTTCATTAACCATTCATTTTCTTTTCAAAAAAATAAGAAATGTTCTTTTTGCAATAAAAAAATTCACAATAATGCGAAATTTCGCATCCAAAGGGCATTGCTGATTACATGCAAGAATCGACAAAGAACTAGTGGTTCTTTGGGTAGTTAGGTACTATCTCTAAAAGTTTGAATAATTGTGGTTATATATCATAACCAGGGTTTTAATTTCATGTTTCTAGTAGCCACCCAACACTTGTTAATATTAGAAGCATTCATTAATGGTTCTTTATTAGACTGAATTAGGTTAGACAAGTTGCTTGAGAGTAACCCCTTGGGTCTTTGTCTTGAATACTTAACCCTATCCTAACTTGAGTCATCAACCATCACTCTGGCTGATATCATGATATGACTTCTACAAGAAGTTGAAGACAAAAGATTTGCACAATCCTCTTATCCTCCTAGTGTGTGGTGCAATTCATTTTTGGTGAGTTTCAGCAAGAGAAGGTGATGTTCAATGATGATTTTCATTTGGTCCCACACTTGGAGAATTCTTCACAAGGTGTTGCCTAGACACATTTTCCTATCTTAATGATTGTTGGTTTGAAGTTTAAAATCCCTTGTACAATCAGCCACTTGTTTTTCAAAAAGTTTTGCTAGTTCGTAAGTGACCCATATAAGATATGTTCTCTCTTCCTCTAAGAGAGAGACCATGATGTAGTTTTCATATGGACCCACATTTTGAGGAATGTTCACAAAGTGCTGCTGGTTAACTTTCAGTACTTTTTGGTGCGCAAACTTTGTAGAACTTAACTGTTGTTGAGTTGAACCAGTGTTGCCTGGGAATTTTTTTTCACTTGAGTAACTAGTTGAGTTCAAGGCCAGATATCAACAACCTACTAGATAGGTATTGGTTTCTTAAACTCAATAAACAACTTACCTGCCTGTTATTGAATTTTAGTATTTTAATAATTTATCCAAATGACCCAGTTATCATCTGGGTAGGTTATCAATCTCAAAACACTAAACATGCTTATGATAAAAAAAATACAAAAGCAGGATGAAAGTTTTTTAAAAATTATGAACAGTTTAAGAAAATTTAAACCTTATAACCAACATATAAGTGATGAAAATTTTCTTACCATATGCTCTTAGAACCCCTTCAGATTTTGCTACCATTTGTCATTATAAGAATGCTTTGATTGTATTGACTAGAGTCATTCCATCTTTATTTCAGAATTTGATATCATGTTTGAAATTTCACTTCTTCATGTTTGCAATGCCAATTTCACAAATAAATTGTCATTCTCCCTTTCAAAATGTGTAATACTTGTGTAAATTTAAAAAATCATTCACCTAATTTTTTTTCTCAACCAAACAACATGTCTAACCCCAATCAAAGATTTTTTTTAAAAAGAGAATGAAAAATCAAAATCCATAGTAAAGGAGTTTTGGGGCCTGGTAGTGGGGGTGGCATTAGATATGTAGTTATTATTTTTGGAACATGTCACACTTTCAAGTATGCAAGTTTTTCTAAATTCTTTTGAAGGTTAGTCATGTAGTTGATATAGTTCTCCCAAGTGCTTTGAAAGAATCTCTTTCTCTTTTTTTTTTTCCTTTCAAGTTCATGGTTGGTAGGTGAATTATGTGTATTCTTAATTATTTGTAATCATTTATTCTCTTCTGTTATGGGAAGGACAGTTCATTGAGTCAGTGTCTTAGAATATAATCTCTATCTAAAAAACAATGTGTACACATTTCACATCCACTAGAGTATGTATCAGCTTTAGGTTTCTCCTAAGCATAGAACTACACATGTTTCATGTGAAAGACAAAGTAATATGACAAATCCAGAGTCAACTCAGCTTATATCACTGGGCGTTGCACCAGAAGGTAATGGAAGTTATCTAGTAACAGTAGTAGAAATCAACTGGAGTGAACCAACAGCCACCAATGCACTAGTTGAAAATGAGGTTGTTCAAGCCGTTTTGGGGATGAACCAAAAACACATCCTCCCCTACCCAAGGTTTTTGGTTTTCCCAAGGTTTTTGGTTTGCAGCCGCTTCTCCACCCCAAAGTTTTTCCCTTCTACCTACCTCCCTCCTACTTACCTCCCCCCTCCTACCTCCTTCCTACCTACTTCACCTCATTTTGCACTCACTCCATCATCAAAGCTCAAGAAAGCTTAAAGCAGGATGGCAAAAGTGGCAACCAGAAGCGGGAGGGCAAAAGTGACAGCCAAAACAACACACTTGAAATGGGAGCCAGAAGTGAAAGGGCAAAGCAAGAGCTTGAAGGTAAGCTCCCTCCCTTCTCTTCATTTTTTTTTTGTTATTTTCTTGCATGGTGTTGTTGCAATGAAAAAGAAGGCTTTCTTTTCTATGTTTAAAAAGAAGAAGACAATGACAATGCGCCATCGTCTTCTTCTATGGTTCTGTTACAAAGAAAAAGAAGGTGACGACAACTATTGTCATCGTTTTTTTGTGTGGTGGTGTTGCAAAAAAGAAAAAGGCGATGATAATTGTTGCCATCACCTTCTTCTTTGCATTTGAGAGGAAGAAGACAACGGCATTGTGTCATCGTCTTTTTATGTGGTTCTATTGCAGCGAAGAAGGCGACGATAGCTGTTACCATCGCCTTCTTCTTTATGTTTGAAAAGAAAAAGACAATGGCAATGCGTCGTCGTCTTCTTCTCTTGTTCTGCTATAGCAAAGAAAGCAACAATAACAAGCTAACGTTGCCTTTTTCATTATGTTTGAAAAGAAGAAGAAGAAGATGATGGCAATGCGCCGTCATCTTTTTCTGTGGTAGTGTTACAGAAAAAAAAAAAAAAACAATGGCAACTGCCGTCGCCTTCTTCTGTGGTGGTGTTATAGAAAAAAAGGCGATGGCAACATGTTGTGTTTGAAAAGAAAAAGACGACGCAACGGTTTTCTTCTATGGTTATGTTGCAGCGAAGAAAACAATGACAGCTTATTATTGTTACCTTCTTCTGTGGTGGTGTTATAAAAAAGAAAAAAGCAATGGCAGCAACAACCATCACCTTTCTCTTTGTGGCGTTGTTGCAGTGAAGAAGGCAACGACAACTATTGTTGTAACTTTCTTCTTTGGTGGTATTATAAAGAAAAAGAAGATGACAACAACTTCCATCACCTTCTTTTATGGTGGTGGTGATGAAGAAAGTGATGGCAGAGGTTATCATCGCCTTCTTTCTTTTTTTTCTTTTTATTCTTCTCTAGTCCTTTTGGTCTAGTTCATTAGAATTAACAATTAACAACGAAATGGTGGTTTTTTTTAATGTTGAAGGTTATAATGACTAGACGAATGAAATTGAAAAAAGGTGGTGGTGATTTGGAAGCTCTGAAGTAAAATGTTACTTCATTAGAACAGACAATTGGGAAGCAAAATATTAATCCATTACAACCGAAACCTAGGGAATGAAATGGTGATTTGGACGCTCTGAAGTAAAACGTTACTTCATCAGAACAAACAATTAGGAAGCAACATATTAATCCATTACAACCGAAACCTAAGGAGTAAAATGGTGATTTGGAAGCTTTGAAGTAAAATGTTACTTCATTAGAACAAACAATTATGAAGCAACATATTAATCCATTACAACCAAAACCTGGGGAGTAAAATGTTACTCCATCAGAACTAAAAATTGATGAATCAAGCAATCTATGTGGCTTAGAGTTGACAATGGTGATAATTTATAATTCAAATGATGAGATCACTCCCAATATAAATTGAGAATTTCGATCGCTGGTGGGTTAGATTATTTTAGAATTTACATACATTCTATTAAATGCAAATTAAAAAAATTGTACAAGTTTTTAATTTTATTTATATCTGCACCTTCCATCATTTGATGGAAAGTGTGCAATTTTTTTTGTCAAAATTTTATTATTGTAATACCTAAAAACAGTTAAAGTTTGTAGGAATTGTATTTAATTGTGTGATTTTATGTTTTGCAATACTTGCATTCTGATTTTTAAACTTATTATGTGTAAAGTTTTAAGGTTAGGATTTTTTTATTACAAAATAATGACTTATTATTTTATATTTCTTGGTTTAAGTCCGGAACTTGGAAGTGACCAGGCCTCTCAACCGCTAGCACCTCCTTGTCCACCTAATATGGCTCAGAAGAATAAAAAATGGACGAAGGTTGGGTCGAAATGAAAATGTAAAGTTAGCACTTGTATTGTCGCATATTGTGCCAAATGGTTATTGACCAAACATTTGAAGAGGTGCATGGCTTAGTGGTAGAAAAGATCAAACCTAAGAGGCCTTTAACTTTTGAAAGAGGTCTTCGACATCAAGACCATGCTAAATGAACACTCACATCTTGGGAGATGTCATGGCCTTGCAAAAGCAAAATGATCAAAAGTTTGTTAATTACACTCATGCCAAAACCTAGTGTGAATGGGATAAACTAGTAATTGTTGCAGAATAATGTCGACCATTACCAAAACCAACTTTGGTCCAATCAGGGTCAGAGTAACTGGTGCAAGTGTTGGGTTTCAATGTTTGGGATGTGGGAAGTGTGCCTTGAAATGTAACATCATGGATGGAAAAAGGATGAAAATTTACAAGAGATGATTTGATCCACTCATTTTACATGTGCAAAATGATTAAAGATGGCATGGGATGTCAAAAATTAAAATCGAAAGTCCACTGAAGCAAATCGAACATAAGAGTTGACAGATGTATTAAATTTCCATGAATCAAAAATGATTCATGGAAGGTCAAAAAAAATAATAATCAATATTTTTTTTTTTTATAATTTTATTTCATCCCAGGTGTGTTAGGGTTTAATTTGGTGGTTTTTTGGTGTTTATAAGGTTCAGAGCACAACAAAAAAAGAGTTTGTTGAAAATGTAATTCAGGTTAAAATGCAACGCTGCCATTTGTACACTACTCGTCATGTAACAAGGCCTACAAATGCAACAACTTCTTACTGAGTTAAACATGGGATTATAAATAATGATATGGTATAGGGTTTCCATTTTATATAATTAGCTAGGTTTTTTTAGCTTTTTCAATTTTTAGATGTGAGCCATACTTACACAACCATGTGTAGTAGTTTCAATTTTTAAAAGTTGCATCAGGGTTATTTGAGTGTGGTAAGGTTATTAGGGGCTTTTACCAACTTCATAAGGAATGATAAATGCATGTGGTTGCATGGAGGGGTTGTTTTCTTTTATGAAATACAATATTTGTGAATAAAGTGTTGGGTTAATTATTTTCTTCAACAAAAAACTGGTAATCATAATTTTAGAACCTCAATTGTGTAATCAAAGGTGAGAAATCTCTAGAAGATTAGGGGTAGAAACAAACATTAAAATTTGTGGTGTTAAGCAAAACATTAGTCTTATTCTAGTATTTAATGAGTAGCAAGGATGTTTGAGATTCATGAAACAGTTGAAGGGGTGTCAATGAAAGGTCCATTAGAGATAAAATGACCTTCAAGCCTTATGAACATAAGATTAATTCGAAACAACTTAACGATTAAATAAATAATGTGATAGGATGGTAATGGCAACATGAATGTCATAATGAATAAAACATTTATTTAGAATAGGGATAAGCTCAACAGGAGTTGTAATTACACGTTGAGTCATGAGCTATGTCTCAGTGATAGTTTATAACTATAGGAAATCTAAGATGCGTCGAATGGTGCGAACTAAGTAGTCCGCCTTACTATTAGGATGTAGTTGATGAATCCGACCGTGTAACCAACGATAATGTCCAACACCAAGAACTAAAGACCACGTGAAGATAAAGGTGTCTTCAATCTTGTAACAACCTTCATAGATGATTTCAGGTTCATTGTTAGAAGCAGGGTCAATTTGCAACAAATCACCAAGGTGTGAAAATTTAAAGAGATGCGATAATACCAAGCTCGAGGGGGTTCAACTTCAAGACGAACGCACACTTCTCGAGGTTTGGGATCTTCATCACGAGGACGTTGCATCAATGTTAAATCTAAAGATGTTTTTGGAGCCAATTCTTCATTCATTTTTGCAGCTTGAAGCCCATAAAACATGGCCATACGTGATGCCATAATTTCAAGGAAAGGAAAATATATTTTCAATCAAAATCAAATCAACAATGAATGTGTGGAAGACTTATTACATCGAGATGTGAAGTTGTAATTTATAGATCAAGGAAAATGAAGGAAATCAATAAATAACGACGTAAAACCACGATAAAGTAAAACCTTAAAATTAATGGAAAAAATGAAAGTTTAAGTAAAATTTGTTAGGAAAAAATGAGAAGAGGGGAAAAAGTGTTTTTCCTTCTCCTTCCATCGACCACCAAACAATGGAACCTTCCATTAACCACCAATGGAACTTTCCAAGGGCCATTAAGCAATGGAACCTTCCAAGGGCCACCATGCAATGAAACCTTCCAAGGGCCACCAAGCATGGAACCTTTCAAGGGCCACCAAACAATGGAACCTTCCAAGGGCCACCAAGCATTGGAACCTTCCATTGGCCACCGAATTGAAATCTTCTTTCATCTCCTTCATTCTCCTTTTCTTTCAAAGGGTGAATTCGAATCATTGAGGCTCTTTTTCCCTGGACATAATTTTCAATTCAAATCTTGAGAATACTTGTTCCCATAACTTTGTTAAAGAAGAAAAAAATGATTAGTCTTGGTAGAAGGTAAGAAGAAGGAAAGTAGAATGGACATTTGTAATAGTTTTGAAAGACTAGAAGTGAGTAGGGATAGTGTTAGGAGGTTGAAATCTTAGAAAAATCTAGCAAACCCTTTCGAGTTTGGAGGCATAACTTCTTATTAGTTTAACTGTAGAACTTAGGATTTGGGAACAAGGTGCAGCTTGTAATTAGCTTTCTAATGAGCTAAAACAAGCCAAATTTGAATAACATATGTGTTAGGAATAATATTTCAAGTGACTGGTGGTCTACAGCCAAGATGAACTTACTACCTTCGTAAAACCCTCTCGAATTTGATGGCATAATTTCTTACTAGTTTAATTGCAAAGCTAAGGATTTGGTAGCAAGGTGTGCCTTGTAGTTAGCTTTTTAATAAGTTAAAACAAGCTAAATTTGAATAACATATGTGTTAAAAATAATATTTCAAGTGGTTAGTGATTTGCAACTAAGTTAAACATGGTGTTGAACCCTTAAAATGGTTTAAATGAATGATAATTTGACATAAAATTCTAGGATTTGAGGTGTTTGAGCTTGGAAAATAAATCTATCATATCTAAATCGTAAATGATGTATAAGAAACAAGTTATTTAGTTTGAACTACAAACGTAATTTGACGTTTAAAAATACATTTGCATTTTTCCTTCACTGGTGGCATATGTATTTTCAAGTAAAGTCACCTCATAGAACCAGGAATATAGGGACAAAAAGTCACCTCACATTAAACTACCCAATTTTTGAACTTTGGTCCTTTGATATAACATAAAGAACCTTTTTTTTCATTGGGTTCTTTAGCAATTTTTTATCCATCCATTTTTGTACATCTCTTATCAATATAATATTTTCTTCTAATCACATTTGTTTGATGTGTATATGGTTAATCATATTTTTCTTCATTTTCATAATCTTCTTAGTATTTTAAATGTAAGAATCAAAAATTAAATAGGCCCATATGAATAGGTAACATTAATTTGTATAGGGTTTACAAATATCAAAATGAACATTGTGCAATACCTAAATCCTTTCTATAATAATTTTCATAAGGTCATTTCAAATATGCAATACCCACACGTAGCTCTCGTAATTAGTTTTTTTTTTTTACATCCATTGTAATATCAACATATAAATCTCGTAATTAGTTGTTAGTTTTTTACATTCATTACAATACTCGCATATAGGTCTCATAAATAATTGTTGGTTTTTTAACATGCATTACAATACTCGCATATAAATTGCGTAAATAGTTGCTAGTTTTTTACATCTATTGCAATACCCACATATAGGTCTTGTAACTAATTATTGGTTTTTCACATCCATTGCAATACCCACATATAAGTATCATAAATAATTGTTGATTTTTTACATTCATTGTAATACCCACATATCGGTTTAGTAGTTCATTTTTTTAACATCCATTATAATACCCACATATAGGTCCATAAATAGTTATTGATTTTTTATATCTTTTGCAATATTTACATATAGGTTTCCATTATAATATTTATGAGACTCACATGACATAATAATATAATTTAAGTATCAACAAATAATGTCATCATTAAGGAATTATTAAAAAATTATTTCAGATAATGTAAATGATTAATTATCATATTTAAACAATCATTTATTTCTTAATATTAATTAAATGATTATTTGGTTGAACTTTAATTATTAGATAATTAAAATTTAGATCTAAAAATAAAATCAATAATTTGATATTTAATTTATTATTTTAATTAGATTTTTTATGTTGATAAGTTATTCAAATCATTATTTTAATTAATTATTCATGATAATTAATTGTCATAAAATTAATTTAAGTATATAAAGAGACATATTTTGGGTACCCAAACCACTTATTTTGAAGTGACCTTACATGTGGGTATTACATTTAGGGTTGATTATGCACCTAAAGTTGTTTAAATCACCTATGGATTATTTTTAAATGAATTTACATGCAAGTATTACATATAGGCTTTGGTTTTCATTGAAAGGCCACTCAAACTACATATTGGTTATTTTGAAATGACCCTACATGTGGGTATTGCATTTAAGGTTAAGTTTACACCTCAATTTATTCAAATCACCTATGAATTATATCAAAACGAAGTTGAATATGGGTATTGCATTTAGGGTTAGGTATTCATATAATTTTGTAATACCCGCAAATGTACTTATTTTCATCAACTAAAAATTTGGCCTTAATTTTTTGAATAATTAAATAAAATTTGTAACAAAACAAAAAAAAAGGTATATTTCTTACCATTTGGTAATAATTCTAAATTAAGTTTTTTCACTTTCTTTAAAAAAATATAAAATGACATTACATTATTTTACATATTTTAAACCCTAAAAATTCCACCCAAAATGCACCCTAGATTTATTTTAATTATTATAGACTTGTAAAAAAAGGTTAATTAATTTACATGTCATAAACTCTAAACCTAAACCATAATTTTAACATTGAATAATATATTTTATATTAAACCCTAACCCCTTGTATCATTAATGTGACCAATTTTACATTATGTTCATTTTTATATATATTAAATCGTACTATAAGGTGAATAAATAATTTTGAAAACATGAATTTCATGATGTATTGGTGGAGAATCAAATATTTTTATGTTTCAAGGTTAATGAATTATCACAATTTGATATGGGTATTACATTTAAACAAATATTGAACTTTGACAACTATGGAACATATGGAAACAAAAGATATTCATAATTATGCTATAGATCTAAACAAGTGATAAAATCAAAAATCAATATAATGAACAAAATCTAGAATATAAACCTTAAATCTTGATATATATGAACCAAATTCTTAAACATCAAATCATAAGGCATAACCTTAAAAATCCAAATGATATTTTCCCATGATCCCTATTACAACCCTAACTATACAAACCCCAACAAAAAAAGGTCTTAGTAATATATGCCTTAAACCCAAAAAATTATACAAAGTATACAAATTATATAATGCAAAACAAAAAAATTAAAGAAAACATAGGAAAAAAATTTTAAACCAAATTTTTAAACTTTTAAACTACAAAGATTTACTGACTGGTAACAAAACCTTAATTTTCAAAAACAATCAAACAATTTTTTTAAAAAACCAAAAGAAAATATGTCTCTTACCTTTGTGTGATCTCTTTAAACAAATTTTTTCCACTCTCTTTGAAAAAGATATAAAATGAAATTGTATTACTTCATATATGTTTAAACCCTAAAATTTCCCCCCCAAATTTAGCCTAGTTTAGATTAATTACTATAAATTTGTAAAAAACTTGTTAATTAATTTATGTGTCCCAACCTTAAACCTAAACCATAATCCAATAATACATACTTATAGTAATTACATGAAAAGATGTATTATAATGTCCATTCCATAAATAAATTAGGTAAACAAAATTTAGTAAAATATACATTAACTAAACCAAAATGGTTGCAATTATGACATTGTTTCCACTATAAATTATTGTAATACCTACATGTGGACCTATATTCATCATCCATGAACTAGGGTGAACCTTAATAAATTGATAGGAAGGATTGGGGGGCAAGGGGGGTGGGAAAAGTGAATAAGTAATTAGCTAGGTATTTGACTATGTAAAAAATAGAGGTAGGTAGGTGAACATAATGGTAGGTAGGAAGGTGGGTGCATAGGTAGGTAAGTAGGTATATAAATAGGTAGTTGGGTTAATTGGCAAGTTAATAAATGGAAAGGAAGTTCAAGGAACAAGGTAAATAGGTTACTAAAGTAGGTAGGCATGTAGGTAGGTAAGTAGGTATATAGGTAGGTAGTTGGGTTAATAGGCAAGTTAGTAAATAGAAAGGAAGTTCAAGGAGCCAAATAAATAGGTTATTAGAGTACGTACATGTAGGTAGGCAAATTAGTAAGTAAGAAGAAAGTTACACTAGCAAAATAGTTAGGTAGATAAGCAAGTTAATATGTAAAAACAAGTTATTTTATCAAGTTAATTAAGTTTGTTGAGTATTTATGTCAATAGGGTGGTTGTGTATATAAAGTTGCTAAATAATAATGTAGTTAGGTCAATAAGATAGGTAATTAGTACAATGATTGGGTTAGTAGGGAAGTTAAGTTAGTAGGATATGTAATTAATAAAGGTAGTTAGGTTAGTAGGATAAGTAATTAGTATAGTAATTAGGTCAATAAGATAATTAGTTACTAAAGTAGTTGTGTCAGTAAAGGATAATTAGTAAGGTACCAAGGTTGGTACAATACTTATGAAGGTAGGAAGGTGAATAGGGTAGTTATGTGTGAGGTCAAGTCCAGGGAAAAAAACAATAAAGAACAAACCAAAAAAAAAAATACAATGGTCAACAGCGAAAAAAAATGGATTATGATGAACCCCATTTGACACTAAATGAAAAAACACAACCCATCCAGTGGACAGAACAACCAATTAATGCATTGGTGGTTGTTGGTTCACTATGGCCATAAAAATCATGTTGCAATTTATGGGTTGGGCTATAACTTGTGTGGCAAAGTACCATGCATTAGCTAAGTCTATTCCCCTACCCAACCTTATTATAGTTCATCCTAGGATGGCACTAAGAAAGTAAACACATGATTTCACATCAAAAGAAGGTGCAATTTGTTTCCTTTCAAAGGTTTGCAAGTATAGAGCACACCTTCAATACCATTAATACCTTTAATACCATGTAAGAGTAAAGGTTTTCACCTTTGGTATGTGGAGCTCAATGATAAAGGCTTCTTTACATCACACTTCAATATGCAAATAGGCATGCACAATTCATTGTTTGCCAATGCATGAAATTCAACATTTTTGTGTACATAACAAATACCTCTTGAGTAAGCCTCCTAGAAACCAACCATTATTTTCACCAATGGCAAAACCTTTAGGAAAATATCTCAACAAGGCCTTCATTGAAAAATAACATATACATCTTTCTTTTTTCAAAATATGAACTTATATATATATATATATAAACAATTCATCATCACTAGTAGAGCAAAGCAGAGCGAAGCCCAAGTTTAGTTATGCTAAAAATTGAACATTTTTAATGAAGGTAAATTGTACATTTCCATTGAATTGTAAATGCAAATGCTCAAGGTTTTTGTATTCAAATTTAAAACCTAGGTTATATTTTTAACATAAAATAATATACACAAATATGCAAGGTATGTGAAACATGGTTTTTTTTTTTTTCAAATTTGTGAGGAAGGGGGATTAACAATCTTCCAAAAATGGACTTTGTTAGGTTTGGTTGCAGCTTAAAGAGCAAAATATAATTTCTTTGGAACTCTCCTATATTTTGGTGGCATCCTAGAAGCTTTGGTTTAAATATGGCAAACTCAACTTTTTTCTTTTCAAAATATGACAATTTCATTCAATTTTTTCCCCAAAAAAATCTTCATAGGATTTGCAACCCCCCCTTTTTTTTGGTCATGAAGAGACAAAATTTCTCCCCAAAACAAATAAAAATCATGTGGAATCATTTTTTTGCCTACCAATGAAAATAGAAAGCCTATATGGCCCATGGTATTGTTTAGAATGAGAGCTTTGAATTGTTTAAAGGAGGTAACTTTAGTTAACTACCCCTTAAATTTTAGTGTGAATCATTGATAAAGTTGGTTTAGGTAAAATAATTTTAAGTTCTATAAGTCATCCTTTTGGATGACAATTTCAAACTAGAAATATGTTTAGCTATAATTCTGAAATTTAAATTCAAGTCAAGTTGCATGCAATGTTATTGAATATTTTTATTTGAATGGAACTTAATTTTCACAAAATTAATTCATTTTTTCCATCCATTAGTCTGTGGTCATTAGTAGTGTGCAAAAGCTCAACTATTATAATAGCCTCACATGGTTGTGCCTAGGTGCAAAGAAAAAAATGGTGATCAATGAGATTGTTTAAATGCTTCTTTTAAAGAATTGCCTTGGTGAACTAAGTACTTACATGTTGTAAGAATACCAAAAAGTTAATTAATTAATTGATTAATTAAATGCAAATTGCAAGTTGGTTTTGACAAGAATTTGAAACTTTTAACACATCATCCTTTGATTTTACTTGAACGAGAGATTTTACTTGAGGTGCACAAACCCTAACAATAGAATAGGCTACCCAATTTAAACCTTGCAACCTTCAGACTCGATGATATTGGGAGCCTGAAACTCGACTATTGCCTCATCCTAGGCCGCATATTTTGAGAATTCCTACACTCTAGGGCTTTTACTACATCAATTTCAACCTTACAGTCTCCTTCTCCTCCTCACAACCCCTAAAAATTCTGCATCCAATTTCAGCCTTGCAACCTCCTCTTTAAAAACCCTAACAATTCTGCAATCCAATTTCAATAATGCAACCCCTCTTCACAAACCCTAACACTTGTGCAATCCAATTTCTCCCTTGCAACCTCCTCTACGCAAACCCTAACAATTCGGCATCCAATTTCACCTTTGCAACTCCTCTTCACAAATCCTAACACTTGTGCATCCAATTTCAGCCTTGCAACCCCCTCTTCACAAAACCCTAACAATTCTACATTCTGCATTCAACGTCCTCCTCAAGACTCAGAGTACCAGACAGAGGGGTTTCTGGCACATCACTTGTGCCGCTTGTGTATGTAGCCAAAGTGGGAATCATACAGACATAGGTAACAAAAGATGGAGGGGAAAAAGAAGAATCCAATTCAAGCAAACAACCAAACAGTTACCTTACAAATGGTGGGTTAGAACTTAGGGGCAGCCAATTGTGTGAAAGAAGAGAAGGAGAGAAATGGAGTTGTGAGCTTTGGAAGTGTGTGTGTGTGTGTGTGTGTGAGAGAGAGAGAGAGAGAGAGAGCCATGGATGGCGGAGTTGGAGGTTGTGCTCAGACTCATCGTTCTGCTGCCGTCCATGTCGCCGCCGTCCTGGGCCTTGTCGCCTTCTCCTTGTCCGTATATGCTGTCTCCCTTGCTTCCAGACGGCGTCATACCCACCGGATGCACAAGGAAGAATCCGTGAACGAGGAGGAAGACCTGGAAGAACCCGATGAAGAAGAAGAAGAAGACCGAGAGAGGGAGACCAAACCTAATATGTTCTTGGAAGATGAAGGGGGGATTTGGGGTTTCGAGACTAAAAGCGGTAGCTGCAGTGAGGAGCTCCTCCAGCGTCCTCCTGTGACTGCGGCAGAAGCTGCTTCGTCCTCTTCTTGTGGTCACGTATGTGGGAGCTGCCAAAAAGAGACTAAGAAGAACAAGGAAAAGGGTTTAGAGGATGCATCGTTCTGCTGCAGCAGTAATTTAGTGCATTCCTTGAAATCTACAACTGGGGTTTCTCCGGCTCTTTTTTTGGCCGATGATGGTAAATCTTCTTCTTGGGGCAAGATTTTGTTTGCCTCGCAGACGGGGAATTCTCGAAGGCTTGCAGAGAAGCTGCAGAAGGAGTTGTTGGAAGACGCCAACCTGTGTTTAGACTTGGTGGACCCTGCTGCCTACGAACCGGAAGACCTTGTGAAAGAGAGGCTTGTCATAGTAGTTGCCTCAACTTGGGAAGATGGAAAAGCGCCACCCAATGCATCCTTTCTCGCTCGGTGGCTTGAGGAGAGCTCTAAAGATTTTAGGGTTGGCTCTGGGCTGCTTAGAGAATGCAGGTCAGTGCTTCTTCTGTCTTGTAAAGCTTCCATGTAATTGTTGTAAGGTTCTTCTCTCTTAAGCTCAAGAGGTCAACATATTTTCTAGGGTTTTAAGTGAAACATTGTGCCACTCAACTGTGAACTTCTTTCCATTATTGTCATCATCTCACCATCTTCCAGAAATGACCTGAAGAAAGAATTTGTGTTCTCTTTCCTCTATGGGTTCAGATATGTGAAATATGCATATCACTGCCAGTACAAAGGAGGTCTGGATTTAGAGCTTGTGTGAATGGGTGCTGTTGCATCAACGGTAAAGTCAAGATTTAGGGTCCCTTTCCATTAGGCTGTTGTGATCACAATTACACACAGTGTGTAGCCTAATGGAAAACCACTGACATAGAGCCTTGTTTCTTACTGCAAGGATAGTCACTTTTCATTGGTCAAGTGTGTTGAAAATATGTAATTAATCATGTTAGGAACTCTGGGAACACACAATTCTCATGAAAAAAGGGACAAATGCATTGCATGATGAGTCACGATTTTGACTCACAGCTCTCACAGCTTCTGCTACTGGTCAATGCTTGACCAGTAGAGCTGCAAGATGACTGTTACCACAGCTAATTGAAAAAACTTAATGGAAAGTTGTTGTGATCACAGCAGCCTAATGGAAAGATGTCCTTAGATTCAAATCACTTCCACCAGGGACCAGCTAAAGTCACACTAAGCTTATAACACACAAGAACAGTTATGAGTCAAGAACTCTAGAGAAAAAAGATCCAGAAGGTTTTTTTGTTGGCTTCCTGATAAAAGGGAGTGTTTGTCCAGATTTGGGGTATTTGGAGTGGGAAGCCGCTCATATGGGTCAATGTTCAATGCTGTTGCCAAGGCCTTCGACAGCCACTTTGAAACTCTTGGAGGCATCCGAATCATGTCAAGAGGGGAGGGTGATGAGGATGAGGGAACAGTGGACAAAGAGTTTAATGCTTGGTCAAAACAGCTTCTGGAGAAATTGCAGAACTCACACATGCTCTCTTCTGGTCTTGATTCCAAACATGAATGCCAGGAGGACGGGAGCTTCAAAGCAGATGGAAATGGGATCAAGGAAAAGGAGTTGGAGGCGAGTGCACTCTCTTTGGAATTAGCTGAGGGCAGTGATGGTGATAGTGATGATAATGTTTTTGAGGATGCTAGTGACAACAAGGAGAATCTTGCTGTGGGCAGTTTGATAGACTTAGAGGATGTGGCTGGCACCGAGAACAAACCACCTGAGCCCATTCAAACTGGCAGCAGGAAGAAGGGAATTGTGAGGAAGCAGTTGCCAAACAAGACTTTGTCTACCTCATTGTTTACGAGCACCACTGGTGGCAGCCAGAATCAAAGCAATGGACCAAAGGAGATGGTGACACCTGTCCTTCGGTCTAATTTGGAGAAGCAGGTCAGCAATTGCTATTGCCATGCTTTTCTCTGCTTCATTTATAGGAAATTTTTACTGAATGTCTTGCTCACAAGATAAATATTATACATCTTGACACCCTGTGCTTGTGCAGCCTGCTGATGCCAAGTCATATAGCTTTGATAGAGTCTTGAGCTTTATGCCTTTCTTCTTGTGGGTCCCCATTGTCTATGATGTGGAGGTTATTTGATAATACTAATTGATATTCCTATGTTTATGGGAAGGTTATGTCAGTTGGCTCATTTGGGTCTCATGAGGCAGGCATTCTGACAGAATTCTTTGTGCTACCAACCAGGGGTACAAAATTGTTGGATCACACAGTGGAGTGAAGTTGTGCCGTTGGACCAAGTCACAGCTTCGGGGACGTGGTGGATGCTACAAGCATTCATTCTATGGAATTGAGAGTCATCGGTAAGCATTTAATCCCACCACATCTCCCTGGACTTAAGTGGGTAAAGGATCACAGCCTAAGGTGTGCTCAAAACATGAGAAAGGTTCATACAATGACCTCACTCAAATTCTACAAAGATGATGTTGAACACTAGACACTTTGGTGTGAGTCCTCTTGAGTCAGTGGTGACTGTCTCTTTTCAGGTAGATTGATGGCCAGCATCTATATGGTGGTTTGACATGGGGAAGGTTTTCAGGTGCATGGAGGCAACACCCAGCTTAGCCTGTGCAAATAAGTGTGTGTTTTGCTGGCGCCATCACACAAATCCTGTTGGGAAATCTTGGCGGTGGCAAATGGATGACCCATTGGATATTGTCAATGCAGCTTTGGACCAACATGTTAAAATGATCAAACAAATGAAAGGAGTGCCAGGTGAATCAGTTCTGTCAGAACTGTGCATTTTGACCAGATACTGATAGTTTGATATGGCCATGATTTAAGATTGTGTAGGGTCTACAATTTGTCACCACATGGAATAGCATGGAAAGAGCTTGCAGTTTACCAGCTTTGAGGGGACACCAAAGTCAATATGATTGAAGTATAATGATATACAATGAACACATTGTGTCAGACCCACTGGGTTTTCAGTTTCAGTTGAGTGACTGATTTTTTATAGGGCAATGTGGTGGGTCATTGGTTGCAGTTGCTAGGCCAATGTTCTGTTGTAGTCCAAAGTATTTGATGGTGTCAGCTTTCTGACACTGGTAGTGGAGTTGTGCTTTAGGAGTAAAATCGGAGCGTCTTGTTGAAGGAATGACACCAAGGCATTGTGCACTGTCGTTGGTGGGGGAGCCAATAATGTATCCTGAGATCAATACACTAGTTAGTGAGCTTCATCACCGTAGAATTTCAACATTTCTCGTGACAAATGCACAGTTCCCAGACCGTATTGTAGCACTTCAACCTATCACTCAGGTGAGATGTCTCCCCATGCACACATGAATCTTATGTTAGAATTATGTGCAACAAGAATCATGTGACTCTAGACATGAGGAGGCCAAGCAATGTCCCTTGGATTGTTTCTATTATCTAGTATGCACAAATATCTGGGTTTCACTGGTTGTTGTCTCAACTCACACCTTGGACTGAAACTGTAGCTCTATGTGAGTGTGGATGCTGCAACGAAAGAGAGGTTGAAGGCCATTGACAGGCCCCTTTTTGCTGACTTCTGGGAGCGGTTCACTGTAAGTATTGCAATTGATTTTGCAGATGTGTAATGCTGCATGTGTGGAAGTCTTCTATTGGCTAACCTCCAATGCCTGCTGGGTGACTCAAACCCCCTTCATGACACATGGACCATAGAGGCAGCCAATATGTTCATTGTCAAATACCTACAAAAGTACTATAAAATTTTGGGTTTTATGAAGTATATTGAATGTGAATGTAGTCGTGGAAGCCAAAGGTTTGAAAAGCTGTTTATCCTGCAATCTGGAACATGTGATGTTGAAGGCAAACTGATTGCATGAGAAAAGTAGAGTGTGAGGACTATGTTATGATTGGAGGGTTATATGATCTTTTTGGAGTCTGCAGGATTCATTGGCTGCTTTGAAACACAAAAGGCAGCGAACGGTGTATCGTTTGACATTGGTGAAGGGTTGGAACACTGAAGAAGTGAAGGCCTATTCTGAGCTTTTGGAGTTGGGTCAACCTGATTTTATTGAGATCAAGGGTGTCACATATTGTGGCTCGTAAGTTCCCATTTGGATGTCTTATGTGCACACCAACTCTTTGCTTAACCCTCTTCCTTGCTTTCTCATTTATGAGTGTGCATTAGTGGTGACAACCTTTTGTCAAGAAAAACCTTTCACATGGCTTTTCTTTCCAGTACAGCATGCAAAGACCCCCTTGATCAGCATCTAAAAACAAAAGTATATACCATGTTGAGGTTGATGCAGAACAGCAACATCAACATTGACAATGGAGAATGTGCCATGGCATGCGGATGTCAAGGATTTTGCTGAGGCATTGGCAAAGGAGAGAGGGGGGAGTGAGTATGAGCTTGCCTGTGAACATGCTCATTCCTGTTGTGTCCTCCTTGCTAGAGCCACCAAATTCAAAAGGGAAGGCCAATGGTACACTTGGATTGACTATGAAAAATTTCACGACCTGGTAAGTCCCAATCACTGGGATACTTCTTTGTTCAATTTGGATTATATGTTACATACTGAAAAGGTTAAATAATTACTATGGACTACACATCTGTAGTTTATTACTCAGTGTCTCATGGGGAGGTCACCTTCTTGTTGGAATCAGCTGTTCAGGAAATGTTCATATTCATGTGTTCATGATAACCTGGAATTATGCTAGTTCACCTAGAAAACTATTCCAGCAATTGGTGGGTGATCTATGGACCAGTGCTCATGAAATTCTTGTCACAGGGTTTGGTGATGGATACTCTTATTGGTTAATACAGGACTGATCTTGTTGTATATTATGTCCACTGAGAACCTGATGAAAAGATGAATTTTGGTTCTGCCCTTTTGAAGGACACTACATGAAATTGTTTGCCCTATGTGAGGCTGCTATCTCATCATTTCATACCATGTAGTCAATTGTCCTAACTCGGGCCTGAATTTAATCTTGGGATGAGCAACTCCCCAAGACAACAGTGCCACAAAGACTTACAGAGCTCACCATCTACTACAGGCAGTGTCTATGGTGTAGGGAAGAGGCTCTTGATCATGCCAGCTGCAGCCAGCACAAGAAAATTCCTACCTGTGGGAAAATACTAGTGCGTCATGCCTGCATTATGATTTTGTTCTGATCCAAGAGAGCCAGGTTTTCAGTGGTTAGTGTTTTTGACCAGCGTTTTGGATGTGCAGGTTGCAGTTGGTGAACCATTTGGAAGTGAAGACTATATGGCTCCAACACCTGAATGGGCAGTTTATGGGGCACTAGAGGGGGGATTTGATCCCCAAGAAATGCGTGTGAAGAAGGAAAGAAGACATGGAACTTCTGCTGACTCTGGTGGATGCACATAGCAATGGAATATATGAATATCAGCCTAGTTCCAATATTTCTAATGTGCCCAATCTGAAGAGGTCCCTTTGCTTCCATAATCTTCTAATTTATGAGAGCTTAGTGAAGTTTTACTGAACTGGAGAGCTTTGAATATCGTAAGGTGTTCAGATGTACTTCCAACAACTTTTGCTCTCAGGTTTTGTTCCTTTCAACATTTTTGGTTTTGTTTCTTTCACAGTTTGACAGGGTAGTTGTTACTGAGTGTTTGACTGGGATGATTTCTTACTGGGGAGTGCATATATGCTTGTAACTGATATAACAACCAGACAGTTTATGCACAACAAAGCCAGTTTTCTTATGAAATGAAATCCTGCAGAGGCATGTGGATGTATAATGGAAATGGCCTGTCATTTTGAAGGGCTGTATAACAACTTCAGGGGCCTGCCAAACGAAGTAAAGATGGCTAAGGTACCACCACTTGTGAGTGTGAGCAGTTTAGGGTATATTTGCCTTTCAAGGAAAATTTCAGAAGATCACGTTCTGGCTCCTCCAAGCAATTTGTAGCAAGAATTTAGACATAATTCACAACTTTGTCAAAGGATAGTTCACAGCAGTTTTGTGCCTGCAAGTGGTTTACAATATATTGATTTGGGAATCAGAAATGTCTTTCTAAATGTGGACACACCATGTCTAAGTGCATAAATTTCATTCATGTTTGTGTAATTGTATAACACTGGGTTAAGGTAGGTATTGCCCCAAAGGAATGATGCAGTACTTGTATTGGGAGTATTCCTTATATTTGTTATTGTGATGGGGATCTACCTTCATTCAAAGATACAAATATTGTGTGCAAATCTCATTTTGTTGTAAATTGGCATCCGTTTTTAAATGTTTGCAACTTAATGTTTACTGCTTTCAATCTTTGCAACTACACTTTAAGGAATGATTTGTACATGATCACTTCTAGAACCAAGCATGCATTTTGTGACATAGAATGAACATGTTGAATTGACACATTACGAAATTTTAATCTATTTTGTGACACATTACAAAATCTTAATGTGTTTTGTGACATAGAATGAACACATTGAATTGACACATGACAGAATTTTAATGTGACCTTGTGGGTTGGATCAAGTGCCCAACAATTCAATATTGCATGCAAAAAACAAATGTCTAGTAAATATCCCAATAATGCAAGGACTCCTTGGCATGGTACTCAACTGCATTGAAAAACTCAACATTAGAAACATCTAAAACTTTTCAGGTTTGAAATACCCTTGCTCACTTTCCATTGCCCTGTAGAGCATGTTATATTTATATCCATGTTATAAAAACCATAACATGAAATATGAAATTTTACTTTCACATCCATCGTTATAAAATACACCGCTTGTAAACCTACCCAAAATCAAACTCTTATACATTTTATGGGTAGAGAACACATAAAGAAGAAATGGAATGTGTAAATGCCAAGGATGTTATGGTCCTCCTCTCACAAAGAATTAAAAGTTTATAACAAAATGTGAGTATTGCACCTCTAGATAGCATAGAAAATTATGATCTGTAGAAGGTGTTACACCTCCCACTAAAAATTTGAGAATATTGCATTTTTCATTATCATTAATGGTTGTGGTTTTAATAACAATGAAAGTATTGTTATGCAAGACCATGATGAAACGTGTGTACAACGATAAGGGGTGGAGCTCACTTGAAATAAGTTATTGATGAAGCTTGCAATAATGCTAAGAGATGCAAAACAACCACCACCACAACACCTATACCCACAAAGAATATAGATGAAGTGGAACAACATGGGGGAGCTCATAAACCTTGTTATGCAAGGCCACCACAAAATGGAGTTGCAAGACATCCAAAAGAAAATGAAGCATAAAATGACATGGGGGGTAAGGAACTCACTTGAAACAATTGTTGTTGGAATTTGTAACAATGCCAAAAGTTGCAAAATGGCCATAATGCCACCAACTACACTTGCAAAAAACCAAGATGAAGGGAACAACATGGGGGAGCTCACAAGAGCACGATAAATTTTTTTTTGAAAAACATCATTCCTCCACACCTAACTCCCTGTTTTCTCCTAACAATTGCCAATTTCTCCTTGCTTTTTTTTCCTTTGTATTTGTCGAACTAACTCCATGTCCATAGTTGTTTTGAAACCTATGTAAAATGAGTATAAAAACAAGAAATGCAATATGCATATGTAATATGTATAAGGTATTATGTAGTGTTCATTCATTCATTCTTTCACAAAGGATTAAGGTTTGTAACAAAATGAAGCTATACACCTCCAAATGTCATTGAAGATTTATGGTTTATTTTATAAAAATGAGGGTATTACATCTTAGGGTTTACATTTATACTTGCATGGCCTTACACAACCAAAAACATACACATGGGATCATGTAAGTGTATTTCAAAAATTTGTGCATGCATGCCATGTAAGTGTAAACCTCAAAATATGTCTAACAAAAACTATAAATGTAAAAACTTAGGTGCAATAAGTGTAAATGATTTACATTTACATGATTTTGCATGTCATGTGACATGACCATTTACACTTACATGCACAACATTAGTCCACGTACTTTCTTAGTAGATGGGCAATCTCACAATTTTAAATGCTTGTGTCTAAACATTATTGTTTTTTTTCTTATGAATTTATATCCACCTATTGGCATTCCATTGGGCCCTACAATATCTTAGTGTTTTTTGGGAAATATATTGCCTTGAATAACTAGATTTAGCATTGAAAAAATTGCATCTCTCCATTAATCCTTTTATTAGGTTTTAGAAATCGCCATATTGATTGTTGAATGGTTTAGGAATTGTTATATCCTATATTGGATATAATTTTGTTCACCAAAAATGTAAGAGTCACCATAAGGAGGTCACCATATATGATTAGTTCATTGGTTGCTTTCAATATTTCTCTTTCCGTCTTAGCACATGCCTTGGTTAATAGAGGTTTTCATTAGAAATGTTGTTCCCTTAACTAAAGCCTTTCATGAATGTTGCATTTGTCCACAAGTTTTTAATTTAGTAAAATGGGTTTTTTATTGATCACTTTAATTCACAATTTGACTATGAGTAGGATGAAAATGAACTTGCAAATCATGTTTTTTGAATTGTGATTTATGATTGCTTACATGACCAATTGTGCACATTGCACACAAATCTTTGTTTGTATGACATTGAGGCTTGTATAATGTAAAATTCTAACAACTTGAACTTGAAATTTTTTGTGACATCTAGGGTTAAGGATGCAATGCGCATTGAAGCAACTTGTGAATCAAAACATTCCTCTTCAATTAATGTTATAACATGTTATAATGGCAAGCACCAACCCCTTGGTGATGCAACAACACATGATGCATCATCTAGTAAGTCTAAAAAGTTTTTTTTAATTTGTTTTGGTTTTGTTCTTCATGAGTCATCATGAATCAAAATTGTTGTTTTAGTGTTGTGTTACTTTAATTTTTGATCACATATAGGGGTCCCAAGTCTTGAAAGTCAATTGTGTTGGGTGTCATTTTGTCATGATTGTGATTTTAAATCTCCTTTGTGGTTTCAAGCCTCTTTTATGATTTGAATATCTTTCATGATTTTGGTGTCAAAACTTGAGGTAACACTTTATCTACAAAGCTTGCACTATGTTCAATGTTCATTTTGTTGCACTTTGAGCTAGCCCCTTTGTCTATTTAAAGTTTGAGTTGGGTTGGGGACTTTCCACACATGGCAAGTAGCAATATGAGATTTCTCATTTTCTTCTATGAACTTTAGAATCTTATTAGCAAGGTGTTTATTTTCTAAATGTTTATCACTTGTTTTTATTTGTAGCCATACACACATTGTTACATTCCTCGATCAACAAATGAATGGGAATTTTATTCCTTGCTTAGTCCTTTACAATATTTGAAAGTTAAGGTTGTTGGAGCTTTCACCCTATGCTAGCCCATCTACAATTTACACAGTATTAGGAACTATATGAACTTCAAGCTAATTATTGAAATGCACATCGAGTGACAGCATTTATTTTTATTTTTATTTTTGAAAATTAGAATGTATTCATTTGTGTAAATGAAATCAAAATAGATCCAAAATGTTGTACGTCATTTTGTGTATTTGTATAGATATACATTGAATAAATGTGGTTAGAATTTTATGTTAATTGATAACAAAATGCAATCTAGCAATGTTTCATGTATTTGCAAATTTTAATGGTTTTGTAAAACAAAAAGTTCCAATATTTGGAACAAAAGAAGATTGGAAAAACACGCCTCGTGTTTGTACAATTGCCTCCCAAAAAAAAAGTTATTTTATAGCAACCCAAAAAATTCCCCATTCAGAAATTCAAGCACACCTACAATCTTGATGAACATATTGCATGGAAGTTCAAAATATTAAACTCCACATAGAGTCCAAGGTTGAAAACAAAAAGCTAGTACATGATAATTGAAAACTACACAAATTTCACACTTTAAACATGTTATTTATGTAAATTGCTTTGAGATCAACTAAGGATAAGAGGAATCAAAACTCATTATGATGAAATTTTCAATGGATGAACATTTCCTTTCGTCCATCCTTGTCTAAACATATTTTTTGAGACATCAATTGGATTCCCCATTATACAACATTTTTTTCTTAGCTTTCCAACCTCAAACATCTAACATCATAATACCAATGTGTAATATAGCTCTTGTAACTCTTGCCTAGGTCTCTTTGCAAGAAATGGTATTTCTAAACCTATAAACTTGGTTAAATCCTAAGCTTTTAATTTATCACAAGGCATTTTTGTCTTTGGAAACCCTTAAATTAAACCGAACCTACTTTGATTGGTTGATTGAAGTTTGAGACCAAAGTCACACCGAGGATAGTTCCAAATGTGTGTGTATTATTTTAGTTTGTAGGCAAAAATCCCCAAAAAAACATTATCACCCAACATTTGATTAAGCTTAATTTGGATTTGGCATATTTAAAGGGTCAAGGCTTGAGGACAAAATAAAATGAAAAAAATCATCTTTCTCTTGTTTCTTTCATTACAAGCTTGAAATTTGGGGGGGAAAATATTTTTATAGGAGAAATTTAGAAGAGCTTAATTTTACATTGTTAGTAGGTAGGTAGGTAAGTATAAGTAAGTTAACCCTTGGCCTTTGCCCTAACCGGGTTGGACATCCGGACGGGTGCGAAGGCTGGCAACGGTACACCCGGCCCGTCTTCCTCGCAACGAACGCGCGGCGGAAGCAACCCAGCGGCGACTTGGGTTCCGACTGCACGCGCGCGACTTCGTTCGGTCCATCATCAGCACAGGAATCTCTTTCCTCAGCTCACCGCTGGAAGGACCCGGACCCACCGCTGTTTTGCCTGCATGATCTGTGCGGAAATCGCGCCGCTGGGATATTGGGTAAGTGGAAAAAAATTGTTGGGTGCTGGATTAGATGCATCCATCCGCGATACTTGTACCGTCGCCGGATTCAATGGCTTTCTTATTCGCCTCTGCTCCGCGACAAGGTTCTAGAACGTCCTCTTCTTCTTCTCACTCAATGTTTTTGGCTTTACAGCTCTACACACTTAATAGAAAGCAACAAACGCCAACTGTTGCACACTCCAAGCTCGTAGCTTTGGCGCCAATCCGACCGCCGCGGGGGGGAAGGCTATCGTCTCAGCGGTAGGCGGTTATGAGAAACGACGGGTGCACCAAACCCCCGGAGGGTGTCATGAAGGTTCTTACGGTCGCTAACCACGGTCCTCAGATCATCGAATGCCCGGTTCTGAATTACAACCGTGTTCCTGAGATCATCGAATGCCCGGTTCTGATTTATAACCGTGATTCTCATATCATCGAATGCCCGGTTCTGATTTATAACCGTGGTTCTCAGATCGTCGAATGCCCGGTTCGGGTCTGTAACAGACCTCGAAACTCGAGCGCGTGGTTTCGACATATAACCGTGGCTCTCCAAATTCGACTACCTGGTTCTGATACGTAACCGTGGTTATCCAAAAACATCAAATGCCTGGTTCTGGCCATATAGCCACAGTTTGGACTGTGTTCTGAGAATGTGCCACCCAATTAATGCTAAATAATTTTTGGGATCACAGCTAGGCTAATGATGCTATTACACCCCAAAAAAAAAGGAATTTTTTTATTAAAAACACTTGGATGAATGTTTGATATTTATGCTTACTTATTTGTAAATATGATCATTTTCATAGTTGATAATTTTTTGAATTTTTTTAAATCAAAAAAATTATTTAACTAACTAACTAACTAACTATATATATATATTCAAATGCCTTTTTTAGTAAGTATTTTCAATTTTTTGGGGGGCAGCCTAAAACTAATTTTCTAAGCAGTCATTAGCAAAAAAAACCTCCAAACTTATTTTATTTATAGGATAAAATTTTAAAAACATAAAATTATTTAATTATTTAATTAAAAAAACCTTTTTTTGGAAACCGAGGTTACAAATCCACTCAATCAAACACTTTGAAAGTAGGTAATATAATTCCTTCATTCATGTGGGCCTTGATGCAATGGAAAGATAGACCCCTTCTCCTTCACTCAAAATTCATTAAATTACCCAACACTTCACATGTTAGAGTATGATCCTCCTTAAGAGGTACATTTTATTAAGCAAAAAAAATTGTTGGGTTTTAATGTATTAGAAATTGATCATCTGGTATGGCATTATGGTGAATGAATGATATCCATGGCAAGTCATGTTAGTTGTGACTCATGATTGATTGCATTGTTGCTAAAACTCAAATTAACATTCTCTAACATAATGGTAAGTATCCAACATTATCCTTGGGTGCATAGTACTTGGACATACAATTTTGGGTACTTTGCATGCCAAGTATAGAACGTAGATTCTAATGACTTGTGTGTTTGGATTATAGACAAGGTATGAAGGGACATTTGAAAAAATATAACCTTGTTATTTGGACTCAAGGTATATCACAAAAATTGTCCTAGCTAATGATGTGTGGATGTAGTATGGATGCAATTTTTTCTTTCTCTAATGTCAACATAATGACCAAATGAGTGTCCATATCATGACATTTCGATGTTCATAATCATTGGCATGGATTTAATGTTTTTATCAATGAAGTCATATAAATTTCAACATTTGTCCAATATCATACACTTTTTCATCAACATAATTGCAATTTTGACTCAAACATTGAAGATATTTCAAAACAGGTAATCTTGTTAAACGTTGAATGGATATCAAATTTAGTGAAGTCAACATTTCAAATATGTGAATGTTCATTAATGACACACACTCATTGTGACCTAATAATACAAATTAGTGTAAGCACAATATTGAATTTTTAGCAATGAAATTTGTAATATACCAATATTGACATTGTATGTCATAACTCACAATGTTGGAAGTTGACTTAGGTTTTTATTTGTTGGTTAAGGTTGTGCAACATATTAAGCATTGTGTTTTTGAAAACTTAATGTCTTAATATGATAGTTGACTTGCATACATTAAGCACAATTGTTTAAATTATGATGACAATGATTCATTGAAACTACTTAAAGTAGGATGATTATAGGGTTTCAAGTATTTCATCCTACCAAATTCCAATTCAAAATTTTTTTATCCCATTCCAAAATAAAGAGTCACATAAAGGTGTCTTTTTGGGTTTTCTTTTTTTTCAAGTTTTTTTTTCCAACACCATATTTATGAGTAGATTTCCAATACCTTCTCCACCAATTTGCATCCCACTTCTTTTCGATTAAATCTTCATGTAATTGTTGAATTGGAATTCGATTCAATTCAAGGTGCATGTAATGCTCAATATTTTCAATTTAGTGGAAGTTAATTTCCAAAATCAATTCAAACTTTCCATCAATTTCCATCAATTGATTAATTGATCATCAATGCCAATGTGCAATAGTGTAGAGCCCAAGTATGGGAAATGGATAATTACAAAAGGACTATGTTGATTGAAGCTCAACAATGCAATTTGAAATATTTGATTTTAATGTATTTTAGAATGTCATTAGTATAATAACAATGCCATGCATGATCAATGGTTCAATTGTCAAAATTTTGTAACTTAACATCTCTATTCCCTTTATGAATGGAGTTTTTGATGTAAAATCAAACATTTCAAGATGTAGACATTTAAGAACGTTGATCGGAGAAAGCATATATGTGTAAAATGTATATATTAGATTACAAAAATTTATTGACCCATTGTGACTATTGAAAATGTGTAGTTTAAGCTACATATTATTGCAAGAATTTATGATGAGTTTCAATTGTTTAATGGATATTCATAGGTTCCATTACAACATATATTATATTTATAATATTGGGTTGTTCATTAAACTATTATTTTAAAATTACACATCAATATTTGAACAAAGTTTTAGGGTTTGTTCGCTTGTGCACATGATCATTTGTGAACTAATGTGATGTTAGGATGTTAGTTGAACCTATTAATTTCATATATTTATTAGAATTTCATTAGTACAAGTGTTAGATTTAGATTTTATATAACATACCTATGAACAATAAAATGGTTATGTGACACCAAAATTAATTGTTAGAGATAGTATTTACAAGTAATATTAGTTATGGCATAGGGTAAAAATATTTGTAAGTACGGCAAATAAACATTATGCGCCCTATGCATTGAGATTTTGTGATTGGGGACTTACTTTGGCTTCAAATATGGATTAGGTGGGTAATATGACTTTATTTAGCTATTTGGCTTAGGCACAAATAAAAGTCAATTTTCTTGACGTCATAGGTTACAAAAACATTAAATTCCAAGAAAAAAAATGCCAAATAATATGAAAATTCATTCATGAAAGCATGAATATTCTAAGAGATTATTAGTTATAGACTTAAAGCTAATGAATGATAGATAATTGTTAGATTAAAATGAAAATAAATGGATGATTTGTCGATTTTTCATTGAAGTATTTAAGGGCCTTTGGATGGAACATTCAATTCATTATTCATTTTCATGCTTTCATGTTGATGTTTTCTTACATTAGCTTTAAACACGTGTGATGAACTTTCTTTTGGGTTTGTCCACATATATATGATGTCCCCACTAGCCAAATATGATTCTTTTTTCCTATTTTTACTAATAACTAGTTTCATTCCTATAATAGCTTTTTCTATTTCCAAAATTGTAGCACCTGTTAATAAGAGACCGGAAAAATTGACTAGTTATGAATCAAGTATAAAACCGACGAGGGATGCTTGGATCCAATTCTAGATCCGTTATTATATGTTTGCTCTAGTTTTTGTCATTTCCGATGTATCTCTAGGTGTGTGGGTGATCCTACACACCCAAGACATTTCACCATTTTTTTGTTGTGTCTATTATGTGAGGTATTAGTCCATTCAATTTAACCTTGTGATTCAAGAAAAAATATTTCAAAATAACCCTTATAGGTCTAGACCCATCCTAGGATGTAGTTCCATGTAATTTTCATTCAATCAAATTCATTCAAACAAATGAAACTTCTTCAAAAAAAATGTTAACCACCAATTGTAGTTTTAATGTTATGTTAGTGGGAATTACATCATGATATTTTATCATGTTGTTAAAACTAGTCACATTATAACTACTTGTATAAACTAATTTAATTTTACATCTAGTCTTTAATTCAAACTTGTTGAATGACATGGATGCATTTGAATTACACACCTTCAATATTGTACTTGTACTAAGTTCGTTGATGTTTTAATATTATATGCAACTAATAAACCCATGTTTTCATTTCACCCAAACTTTTTCAATCCCCTAGTATATATAAATTGTGTTTGATCAATTTTATTTAGCACTCAAATCACAATTCTTAATTCTATACTTGCATACTAAAATGTCATAATTGAATTGTTAAATCTCAATTTTACAAAATTGTTATTTCCTTTAATGCACACCTAGTAATGATGATTTAACAACATATCCTCCTTGAATCAAAGCTTGTTCAAGGAATCAAAGCTTGTTCAAGGAATCAAAGCTTGTTTATTGAACTTGACCATTGGAACCTTAAAGTGGTGGATCAACATTTTATCACATTGTTAAGATATTATTGTGTACCAAGTTCCAAATCTAATCTTCTCATTCTTATTATCTTTGAATTAATAGATGAATCATTACCTTGCCTTACGTTAATTCTTCTCAAGCCTTTGCATAGTTGCAACTTTAAGTTACATCTTAATCATGTGGTAAACTAAATAGCTCTTGATCCTTGTTAGGTTACATGTAAAGTAGCCACAAGCAATTCTATATTCATCACATTTACACAAAAAAATATATTCAATGATTAATATTGGAGGTTGTTCTTTCTAGCATTATGATAATATTAAATAACCTTAAATTTAATATGCATTGAAATTGAATTTTGGAAATGCAAAATGTTTTTTTATCAAATGTCCAATTCTTATATAATAAGTTACACTTGTAAAGGAAAGTAGGACTTATTTGGATTTTTTATTCTTTCAAATTAATAATTCCCTAACATATTTTATTATGTATATCAAAGGTTTGATGTGGAAATAAATTCAAAAAACAACATTCATAAGTTTATTATCTTTTTTGTTTGAGTCCAATCATGTCAAAGTACACCATAAAAGTAATCCAAAATACATTTAACATGTCAAAAAAATATCTTTCCAACATAAACCTTTAAAAGAAACTCAAAACATTTAAAATTTTCATTATGAAACCATGAGCCCTCATTGAGCTTATGAGATCTTGAATACAAGTTTGAAATTTTTTTGTGTGATACAAGTGGAATTTGACAAATATGTTTTAAATTGTTAGATTTCCAAGTCATAAACATATTTTTGCATTAGAACTTTGATAGATTATGACTATAATATGCACAAGTTGAAAGTACATTAATGGATTTTCAATTTCGCTCAACTTGAAAGTGCCAAAAAATCCAATTAAATTCATACTTTCATGTACTTGAGAGTTGTATTCTTTTTGCAAATTTTATTATGTAGCAAAAGTGGTGACCATCCATAGGAAAATTTAATCAATTTCAGCTATAAACCATATATGAAAATAAAAAATAATAATCATTTTTTTGTATTTGTGGCTAAATATTATCTATAACCAAATATAAAAATATAACTTTTTTACTTTTTTCTAAGTTATGGTGATTGAAACCTTCAAAAGTTGCTTTCATTTATAATTTAATTACTCATTTTTAGGCTCTTTTAATTAAAAAATGTTGCTTTAAACCCTAATTTGCAAAAGAAATCAAGACACTTATTTTCATTTAGTGTTTGCATCTCTCAAAATATAGTTAAATGCATATCAAACGTGTTCATCAATATTATTGTAATAAAGTGAATGTCTTCTTTATTATTCAGTGAAATTATTATTATTATTAACTTCAATATATTATAGCTTAATTTATGGTTACTTTCCCCAAAAATCTCAAGTACACATGACTAGCTTAGTTTTTCATTCATACGCCAATTCAATCTACAACCAAAATGTTGCCTTTACAATGGTCATGAAACATGAACAAAAATTGCAAGTTTTAAAGCTTTGCACAGATTTGGCCATTGCATTTAGACTTGGCATTCAAGTCTTTTATCATATGAAAGAAAGAAAACCTTTTGAACTTGTTGGATTTGCCCTTTGCTTGTTTAAAGAAATTTTTTTGATACAACTACTTTGAATCAACATCTAAATGAAAATTTTATTAACTATAATGGAATATTGTGGAAAATCTAACAAAAAAGTCTCCACATTTTTCAAACACAAATTTGTGGTATTTGATCGTTTTAGAAAATATGAAATCTAGTTCATAATTTCTTCAAATATTTGTGTCTGGATAGTTGATCTCAATCCACTAAAATTGTCAAGCTTTGGGCATCCTCACCTTTCTAACCAAAAGCTTCAACTTTTATTTGATTATGTAAGTCATTTCTACTTATTATTTTTGAACATGTGTTCAAAATATTGTGGTCAATATAATTGAATGTTTACATTTTCACATAATTTTTTTACAAAATAACAAAGTTACATTACATGCATTGAATATTGGTATTGAGTTGAATTACTTTCGACGCATATGAAAGGGAATCCATTCAATACAAATATCAAAACTTGTTTTTTCATTAATGACATCTAGCTATGAAGGAAGGTTGTTTGTTTGATTTGTTAACTTTGTCAAGAGGCTTTGGGGAGACACTTTGTAAAGTTGGCTAATTAGGTTGAAGTTTTGGCTAATAATTAGGTTGAAAGGATAAGTGTGAAGGTTGTTTTTGTCAAGACGCTTTGTGAAAGCACTTCATAAGGTTGACAAATTAGATTGAAGAATAAGTGTGAGTTGTTTTTTTATCAAATGGCTTTGTGGAGACACTTCATAAGGTTGATTAATTAAATTGAAAGGATAAGGGTGGGGGCCACTTTTTCTTCCACCAAGTGGTGAAATGTGATAGTTTTGTCAAAAGGTTTGTGCAAACATTTCATAAGATTATCCAATTAGGTTGAAAAATAAATGTGGGGCTAGGTAGGTCAATAGGTGGGTAGGTGAGTAGGTTGGTAGGTAGTAGGTGGGTGGGTAGGTAGGTTAATCGGAGAAGGGAAGGAAAATGTTTCAGCAAACAATAAGGAACATATAAAAAGAATTTTAAAATAAGGAAATGTCATTTAACATATTGGACGTAAAAAACCAATTTTAGGTGATTATTAACATTACAATGTTAAATTTAAATTTTCTTTTTCAAAAAAAAAAAGATGTAAAGGACACAAAAATTCATAAGAACAAAAGCTAAAGGAGAGGTTGAAGTCTAACTTTCAAACAAGGAACAAAACAAGATTATGTGATTCAAAAATAAGAACACGAGAACTAAGAATAAGAACATGATATGTGTAAAACAAACATGAAATAAATCTTTATCATGTTAACATTTACAAACATGAACATGAAAAGAACATGACAAAGTTATGGTGCAAGATCGTGCCTAAGACTAGTGTTGAACATACTAAAGGAAATGGGGGGTTCTACTTTTATTTATACCCCTTTGGGGACTTAGCTCAAAAAAACTTCCAAGGAGGATTCTATGTGTGCATTGAGTAAAGATTTTTTTTGAATAGCTATTTAACTAAAAGTCAATTATGAATTAACTAAAACCTAACTAAAAATTAACTCATAGTTAATTAATAATGAATTGGGAATTAACTAGAGCTAACTAAGACTTAATTGGGATTTGATTATAACTTAACTAATATTTAATTAGAATCAATTAAGAGTCAACTAGAAGTGAACTATGAGTTAAATGGAAATGAACTAAAATTTAACTAGAAGTTAATTAAGTGTGAATTGAAACTAAACTAAAAGTTAGGTACATGGATGAACATTCAAATGAATGAACTCCATGGCATTAGCATTTGTGACAATAGATCCATTTGTGCCAAAATTGTTTGTTTGTTTTGTTTGTCATGTTAAGGATTCCCAAACTATGACACCTCTTGCCACATTCTTGGTACCATTAGAAAGCCTTCAATGAGGAGGGGTGCACTAAATTGTTTTCATAATGTTTCAACCTACAATGGAAAAATTATTGAATATTGAACAAAATTTTCATTAAATTTTCATTTAAATCAAATCTAATCCTATTCACTATGGGATTGCCAATGCACCCAAATTTTACTATAATGAATAGGATTTAATGAAATGATTTGGTAATTTTTAGACCTAAGGTGCAAAAGATCACGAATTTTGAATAGTTTTTGTCATTGGAAATCCATTTAAATTACAAAACTAGTTTTGGAAGGAAAAAATAGTTGGATAATCAATTCACACTTGGGCCAACAACACAAGTTACATTAACATTCTTAAAATGCAAAGAAAACATAACCATTTGCAAGGAGTGTGTTGCTAACATGACAACACACCATTGGACAAATACTTTCAATTATATAAAATATTTTACTACCTTCTAACATTTTCATACTTCCACGATACTTTTTGGCACACCCATGGTCACTAGTTGGTTAAGCCTCATAATTCACCCTCTTATGTGTCCCATAACTCATAAGCTTAATGTTCATGTACAATTAATTGGTTATGTATGGTAACCTAAAAACTTGAGTTAGTCACCTAGTTCATAATGTTCAAATACCTTTGTGTTGAATTGACAAACATGTTCATATTCAATGTAATCATAAAAATAGCAAGACTCCTTTCATAAAAACTTAACACACAAATGTTATCTTTGAATTCCAAATTTTGTTCACATTGTTGTACTCAAAAGACCACAAACCAACATTTGTTAAAACACAAGAGGCGACTCTTATTTTTTTTGAATTTTAGTTATAAATTTCAATAATATTCAAACCGACAACCCAACTAGATAAAATTCATGGCTACCTTGTAGATTCTTATGGGCTCAATTCACCATTAGGTTATGTTTATCCATGTTTCTTATGAAAACTAACCTTAACATAATTCAGAAGGTTCATTGAATAGTCTAATCATTGAAAGCCCAATGGGTAGTTAGAACATGTTTCCATTAGATTCGTGTGATCACAATTATTCACAATATGTTTTTATCACCTATTGGAAAGCCACTAGAATGGGGCCTTGTTTCTTATTGCATTAATAGATGTTTTCCATTAGATAACTACAATTGGGTTGAAAATTTGTAAGTAATCAATGTTAAAAACTTTTAAAACATTTCATATGTAGGGAACTTTCTAAAAACATTTATGAAAACACATGTTCCCATGATATATATATAAATGTCACCTTATAGTGATTTGCAATTTAACTCACGACTTTCATAACTATGCATTTGGTCAATGTTTGACAAATAGAACTAGGAGATGAATAAAAACACAACTAGTTAGAACAAACATGATGGAAATTTTTATCAAAGTAAATCAATTGTCACATTGGCCTAATGGAAAAAATTGTCTTTAAAGGCGAAGCCTTCAAAATGGAGGGCATCATGTTGCTTTCATTACAAAAATTTGAAAATCACCATTTAAAAAATTTAGTCAATATTGTTGATAAATGTGGAATTGTCATGGATGCCAATGCCATAAAGTTTATTCATTTGAATGCTCACACATGTACCTAACTTTTAGTTTAGTTTCAATTCACTTTTAATTAACTTCCAATTAAGTTTTGGTTCGCTTTCACTTAACTCATAGTTCACTTCTAGTTGACTTTTAGTTCACTCTAATTAAGTTTTAATTAAGTCCAAGTTAACTATCAGTTAACTTGCAGTCAACTTCGAATTAAGTCCCAATTAAGTCCTAGTTAATCCAAAGTTAATTTATAATTAACTCATAATTAACTCCTAGTTAAATTTTAGTTAAATCATAATTAAATCATAATCAACTTTTAGTTAATTCATAATTAAGTTCTAATTAAGTCCTAATTAACTCTTAATTAAGTTCAAATTAACTTTCAGTTAAGTTTTAATTAATTCATGGTTGACTCTCAATTATGAAGCTTCTCAAGAAACTTCTTTCCTCGATGCACACATAGAAACTTCTTTGGAAGCTTCCTTGAACTAGGTCCCCAAAGAGGTATAAATTGAAGTAAGACCTTTCAAAGTGTTCAATAAGTCAATCTTAGGCATGATCTTGCACCATAGCCTTGTCACGTTCTTGTCATGTTCATATTTGCATATGTTAGTGTAATAAAAATTTGTTTTCACGTTTGTTTTGCACATCTTGTGTTCTTGTTCTTAGTTCTTATGTTTTTGTTTTTGAATTATATAATCTTGTCTTGTTGTTTATTTGAAAGTTAGACTTACACCTTTCCTTTAGCCTTTGTTTTTGTGCATCTTCGTGTCTTTGACAAGAATATGTTCTCATCATGATGTAATGGAAAATTAAAATTCACCCAAAAAATTGTTTTAGATTTTTTTTTTGTGATGTCAATATGGTATCAAGTTTTAAAATTATGAAATTGATATTATTGATTTTTAAAAATAAGATCTTCTAAAAATTTGATTTTTGGAGGTTTTTTTGGGAAATTTTTGCCAAACTTGAACCAATTTTTTTTGCAACAACTTTTATACAAAGGAGTTTTTAAATAAAAAATGGTTTTTTTGCCAAATTCACATAGACATTGACAAATGTTGTGCAAATAAAAAAACAAAAAAACATCACATCACCAAACAAATAAAAACATGAAGAATTGTTCATGTAAAATTCTCCTCCATAAAGGAGAAATTTACCTAAAAGGCATATTTTGTGGTTGTGAGGTTGTTCCATTGGCATGGTCACAACCATTAAATTCACCAAAGTAATTCCATGTTGCAAATCAAATTCACCTAAATATAATGCCTAAAATATGTAACACTCACTAATATTTGTTTATTCAAAGTTGAGTAATGCCACAAGCAGCAAGGCCCATGGGACTTGAGAAGTTGCCTTTGTAATTTGTGAAGAAAATATGAGGGAGTTAACTATTTTTGAAAACTTCAACTCTTGAAACTTTAACCATCTAATTGCTATGTTGAAAGAGTTTTATTCTTTGATACTACTATTGTCATAACACAACCCATTGTGTGTGTTGCCATTGGTCCTTAATGTAGCCTCCTTGTTGTTCCAATTTGATTTCACACTTCCAAGTTATTTCATACCATCCTTCTTTTTCTTTTTTGGTTTCAATTGTAATGAATATTACTTGTCATTTTGAAGCAAGTACCAAAGAGAGAGTTCATGGTCAATAATGTTTGTGTTGGTTGGTTAATGACAACTTTGCAATTATGTCTTGGTGTAGCTACATCAATTGTTGTTTTTTTTCCTCTTTGGGGAGTTCTTTGGGCATTGAGAAGAAAAAATGGTCTTCAAGTTTGGACAAATGCACTAAATGTTTTGAAGCTTAATTTGCTATTGAATTTGGATTTTGGATCATGAACTCAAACTAATGAAACTTGAACTTTCCATATTAGAAGGTAGAACCATTATGCCTATTAGGTTATGAGTTGGCCACTTGGTGAATAAGTACATGACCAACAAATTTTCTATTTGGGTTTCCATGCAATTTAATAAAAAATCAATGAAAAAGGATTATACTAATACTTACTACCACATAAATTTTTAGTTGATAATGCAAATAGTTGCCAACATGACATCTTCATGTGTTGTAAAAATTAGTTACAAAGTTAGTGTAAGTAATTTTAATTTTAAAATAAAATGCAAATGGGGTCTAATTTGGAGTAATGTTCGGTGTTGATCAACAATCTTTTCATATTACTTAGCATAGTTACAATGTAAATTGTAATTCTTCTTGTGAATATGGAGATGATGACACACATGTGATCTAATTTTGGTTGTTAATTATGATGAGGACAAGGACCAAAACTAATAATGGTGTGGTGAGCAAATTTTTAAAGCTTGTCATTATTGAGGAAGAAATTGGCCACATGTACATAGATACTAGGGGTCATGTGTTGCATTGAACTTGAACACATTGATTTGATGGTGAAATTTGGATGTCGATTTCCTCATGACTAAACAAGATCTTTATGATTTGCAATTGTCACAAGTCTTGTGATGAATCTTAGGATGACCATATGGAGATTCCAAAAATAATAATTAGTTGCCTTGTTTTCAAGTGTTGTGTTTTTTTGTTTGATCTTTATGATGATTATTTCTTATGTTGGGTTTGAGGTTGCAATTGTAAAGACCATTTTGCGAAGTGTGGTGCATGGAGGAATTTTTTTGTAGAACACTACAAAGTTTTTAGCACAAAAGTCTAGTGCAAGTTGCAACAAGGAGTTTTAATGCATTTCACTTAGGCTTGATGTTTTGGTTGTATGATTCATTATCAATTTTGTGACTTCTCTTTTTCAAATTGTAATTTTAGTTAATAAGTAAATATCCAAGTTCTTTTATAATTTGACCTTTTTGGGATTAATTTTGTGTTTTCTTTTGTGTTGTATGTAGGTTTTGTATCTTCGAAGAAACATTCATTGGGTTATTGTCTTGTGTTTTTTTGTGTCATGGCCCCATTGAAGCCTCCATTGAATTTTAGGTTTAAAGCATTGTTTGGTTTTAAGTTTCTCACTTCCCTTATTGGTGAAGTTTATGCCCTTGAGTCTTCTTTCCCTAAAACACTCCATGCATGGTCTATTGATCTTAATGTTCTTTCATCAAATAATTTAGACATAATTTATACAAATTCCATAGATTTGTAGTCAATAAATGAAAATATGAAAGTTTGATTAAGAAAATTCTAAACCATTTGGGTAGCACAATTGCCAATGGTAAGGTTAGTGATTGACATGGATGGATTGGTGATTTCTATTAGGTGCAAAATCTATTTCAGAATTGAAGGCAAAGGAAAAATTGTTAATCCTTAAATTGGATTATTGGTTGAAGCATGTAGCTTGAGATGAAAGGCCACTTTTGTTATGCTAGGGGTGAAAGTTAGGGAGTTCTATCAAAACAAGAAATGCTAACACATACAAAATGAAGGTTTGTTCACCCAAATCCACATTGTTTTGTTTTGCAGTTGTTGACTATCAAAATTTAAGGTCTAATAAGAGGGAACTTTTGCGTTTTGTTGTCCTTTTGTACTTGTTAACCCATGGGAAACTCATGATAAATTTTGAAAACATGAAGTCTCTTCTAAGATTTGTTAGCATAAAAAATTTCCCTAAAAAACATTGGTGGGACAATTCTAGTTGGGGAATGGTTAAATCTCCACACACAATAATGATGCAAGCTACTATGCCTATAGTGCACAACACCAATTATGTGGTTTTATTTTGTGATGAGGAGATCTTGGTTAACAACCAATTTTGGTTATCAATCCATGTGTACATTATCCATAATTAAACAATGGTCCCCATTTTGATGTCCTTGGAAGGTGCAATGGATGGTTTTAATGCAATTGACTTGAAAATGGTCATCATATAAGCTCTTTTCAACAACAGGTGTTATGCAAAGTTATGATGTGCTTTCTAGGAAGTTTTTTTCTTTTGGTGGTGATGGGGTTAGTGTTTTTCAAAACTACTTCACATGTGTTACTATCCAAATTCAAGCTCAATATTCTTTGGTCATGATTGAAGTCCATTATATGGCACACTAGACAAACTTTGCTATCCAAACCGTTTCAATTTTGCCCATAGACAATCATTTGGAAGGCACTTTGTAGGACCATTCTATAAGTATTTTTCCAACTTTTTAAATAAACATGTGGCTAAGTAGGGAAGATCTTGGGAACAAAGGGTTTGAAGATCATGAACAATTTCAAGACCCATTAGATTTCTACATTGAGCCCATTCAAAGATAATGTTGTAAGAATATTGTTCACTATTGTTGAACATGGCATTGGACAATCCAACAAAGTAGAATATTGTTAATGTTAAGACACTCTTAGGCCTTGTGTGCATGATGCCTCTTTTGAATGTTGTGAAAAACTTAATTAAGTTTTTTCAAGCCCATGACTCTTTTGTCATTAATATGATGCAAGCACTTGAGTTTTGCCAAGTTGAGTTGCCCAAGATGTTCATGGATTCAACTATTGCCTTCACTTCTTATTCATTTATGTCATTCCAAGCTTTTGTGGGTGGTAGGCATGGGACCATTTTGATGAGGTGGACTATCGATCTAAATAATAGGATATATCATTTGGCATTTGAATGCCAAACATATCACATATGGGCGAAGGCTTGGGATTCTGACAAAAAGGTGACATGTTATGTAATTAGACTTATTTTTTACCACATTGTACAAGGTGTGAAGTTCCAATGCATGGAAGTAGCAACAAGATTAATTGGAAAGCTATAAGTTCAATTTCCACAACATGCGATCAATGAGGCATTAGGTATGTTTACCCACACTACCAAATACTTGCAAATTGTGATGAGTCTTTTAATAATCATCTCAAAGTTGTGAAATATTTGTTTTCATCCTACAAGAAAATGCAGGTTGGTGAGGTTGAGTAGATGGTTAGCGATCTTTTGTGTGCATATAATTTGGATCTATAAAAATCCATGTTTGAAATGGCAATGAAAAACAATGCTCAATTTGTTTTGGGCCTTCCTAGTACTATCAATCCTCATACTAAAATGTGGAGGCATGATTTTGTTAATATTTTCTTTTAACATTTTGAAATTGTGATGATGATTCATCGAAGTTAGTTTAGGTAGGACAACTTTAGGTTTCATAAGTTGTTGCCATGGATTGAATAGTTCCAAAATGGAATTTATTTAACCCATTTTCAAGTGAGAAGGCATGGAAAGGTGTATTTTCATATTTATATATTTTTAAAGTTTGTTTTTTCAACACCATTGCAATCTTGTTTATGCTTCAATTTCATATAGGAATGAATTAATGTCTTTCATTTCAAGAAAATTTGGATATTTTTCTTGTTCCACAAGGATATATTTTTTATGTTTGTAGTCTTGGGGAAATAAGGAGGATTTTTTGCATGTTACACATTGCATTGTATCATGATTACCTTTTGGCGCAAATTCATTAATGTCAAGATTATTTCAACATGTCATGTCATTGACATGTGAACATGTGTCGTCTCATTAGGCTTCATGTGGATATGTTGACATTGTTCAAAACAATGTTAACAAAGGAATCGATGCCAATACAAAAGGTGAAAATGGAAAATGGTTTTGCATTAGCATGTGGAAACAAGCATGATGGAGCCATTTTAATATTATGCATAGTACCCAATATCCTATTTACTTCTCTTTTTGTTTCACAAATCATAAAGTGTATAAATATGTGCGATTTTTTACAATTATGTAAATATTATGTGATAATTATATGCACAAAGGGCAAGAAGGATCATGTGTGAAAACATGTTATGAATTTGAAAATGATCCTATGGAAATGTGTTTTTAACACAAATCATAATGAAGGTTGATCGTAGATTTAAAAATATTAAAATCACATACATTGTGATTTTTTATGGAGTGTTTTTTGTCATGTGTTTCCTATGTTTGGGCATGGACATATTTTTTTCTTTTTCATTGTGGTTTGCATTCACTTAACATGTTACACAACAAGTGTTGTTCACCTTATTATGCATGCATTCAGTGAAAAAAAATGATTGAAAAAATTTTGGTTAAAAAAAAAGGGAAAGAAATATTATTCTCCTTAATGTTCTTCCTATGCATTTTTCTTTTTGGTTAAACAAATATTTTGGTTTTTTTTGATAATTTAATTAGAATTTATGCATCTCATCATTATTATACAACACAAGCCATATGATATCAACCCATTTATACTTTATTATGAATGATATAGGTATTTATCTTTCAGTAGAGAAAGAGAAAAACCTAGACACATAAAACCTACATATTTGTCAAATTATTTAAAAAATATAAAACAAAATATATTTTTTGAATATGCAATAATACAAAAGAAAAGTGATCAAATAATGGCTAAAGAGGCATACTTACAAATAATATTGTCTTTGAAATTCAAATTTGACATTTTATTGTCTCATAAAATTAATCTTTAGCAAAATTGAATAAGGGACCTATAAGTTTTTACAAAAAACTATACATGCAAATATGACTTACTAGAAAAAAAAAACCCCATTTTATATTTCATTTTATATTTCCATTCTATTTATTATTGTGGTACCTTGGCATCTTTGACACTAATTGTATTACCTATAGAGATATTATAATTTTCAAATTTATTTTTTCAAAAAAACATTTTGTGAAAGAAAATGAATAGTCTTTTGAGATATCCAAGATTTTTAAAAAATTGACATGCAAATTTCAAAACTCATTAACTATTCTACAAATTTGTGTTGAACATGCTTTTGTACTAAATTAATTAAAAACATTTTTTTTTTTTTGAAAATATTATGAATCTATTAAATCATGTGTTATTTTTACATCCCATGAATATGTTGGCATTACAACTTTCTCTCAATGTGTGTCATTAATTGAATTAAATGCATCGAAAGATGAATGATTTTTTGCCATAAAAGCTTTACAAGAAGGAAAAAAAAAAAAAAAAAAAAAAAAAAAAAAGAAAAAAAAAAAAAAAAAAATATTATAATAAAAAATATATTTTAACAATTACTTTTTAAAAAAA